>Ga0334722_10001034_pt1 | contig 36828 bp, 53 predicted proteins | sample C3_bottom_MG_FD_207210 | JGI IMG/M metagenome (GOLD analysis project Ga0334722, IMG submission 207210) | Sediment microbial communities from Yellowstone Lake, YNP, Wyoming, USA - C3_bottom | ecosystem: Environmental > Aquatic > Freshwater > Lake > Sediment | place: USA: Wyoming | collected... | reverse complement strand
AAGGGTGGGCCTGGAAATTCTTAATACTTTTAATACTTCTGATGCTTTCACACGTGATATTTTAAACTTTTCTATTATAAATTAAAATAGATTGGACACTTTTTATTAGAAAGGCGAATGATATCCAAATATGGTGCTATCTAAAATGGGATTATAATGTCACAATGTCCTTAAGGACTTATTAAACTGAAGCCCAGGAAAATCCGGAAGTGTTGAACAACTTAACTGTTCTGCGTCTCAATGAGCAAACTCCTTCCAATCAGCAGCCATATCTATAGTTTTTGATAGTCCCGTGTCTAGATCTATTCCAGTCTGAAATCTAGAAATTGATTTATTTACTGGTGATGGGCGCTGCGGATAATCCATTTCCTGATTTCCACCTAAATGAAAGACTGGAATATTTAGCATACATATGGATTTCATTGTTACATAATAATCCATATCAGCTTTAAAATAAAGTGGTTCTTTATATCCACGTAACATATGCTCACCGCTCATACAAACCGTCCCAAAAGACAATAATCTCCTATCATTCAGATTTATATCTTGATAATGCCATGTAACTTCATAGGGTTCTGGCAAGGGGAATTCACCTAGAATAAAAGGACTAATTACCTTACATTTAAGAAAACTAATTGGTGCATTACGCCCTCCAACTGTAAATGAAACAAAATCAGCCGTTGTCATACGATGATTTATTTGCTGTGTCCAGAAAGGCACTAAGTAATCATAGGAGGGAGGTAATAATGTATCGTCATCCCATATTATAAACTTATCAACATTGAAAAATTTAGAGCCGAAATTAGTTCCGGCGTAAAGCAAGGTATTAGGTACATGTGCTACCCTAATCGGGAAATGACTTTTACTACGAGCTTTTACTATTACATCCATAACCTCTTTAGTTGGTTCAGAAGCAATGATGTAAATGATTTGATCTGGTGATTTCAAATTATATATAAGACTGTTTAAAGTTAATTCCAGATAGGTGGCCCTAGTCGCAGTCGAAATCATTATTGGAAGTGGTTTATGTTTGGGAGAATGTAAATAGGTTTTATTGTGCAAATGAAAAGAATACCCACCACCATTCGGATTATAGGCAATCAGTTCATCGTCGGAGGTGTAAATGGAGGAGAAGCTGGAATCCCGATGAAGATGGGCTATTTCACGTTCAACATCAAATCTCAGATAAGCATTTCGAAAGTAAAGAAATGGTCCTTTATGTTTAATATCTTTATAGAGTTTATTAGTAAATACAGGTTCTAGCCCATTTGATCGCAATCTATGAGTCAAGCTATTTATCACTTCTGGATCTTCTTTTTCATCAGATTTGATATATGCCTTCATGAAGAATGGACTATTAACTTCAATGTTATCTGATCTTTCCCACTGATTATTTTCAATTTGAGCCAGGGCAGCTCTAAAACATCTTAAATCAAAAGTGCCATCAGTTCGCGTTAAAATATGCCGAGTTTCAGCTGGCAAACTTACAACTCTCTCAATAGGTAATGTCATAGTTAAATTAGGATTAAGATGAGCTAGAATATAAGAAAACTCGCTACAACCAGTAACTAAAATATCAGCAGTAATTAAATGATGAAAATTATTAAATAAAAGCTGGTAATCCTGTGGTGGCCAGGGGCATAGATGTAAAAATATATCATTAGCTTGATAATTTTTAAAATCTTGAATGGAACCCTCTGAATAAATATGAAAATTGGCTTTATATGGTAAATATGTTCGCAAGTTACTAATAAGACTTAAATAATAATTATCGGGAATATATCTCCAGGAAGCATCGGTGAAAGAATCAGGATTTGGAATTATTACATCCCGTCCTCTCCTAATGTGCAAAGCTATATTTAGAACCGAAGGATTAAAATAAGTTTGAATCGGATTTATTTGACGCCGATGGAAATATTTTTTTCTTAATTCTTCTACAATAGAATTCCGCATACTAGCTGGTATTTGCTCTAATAGCAAACGAGCAGAATTTCTAAATTCTATTAAAGTTCCTTCTGGGGCCCCATCAATAATTTGAGCAACTTTTTCAGGATCGAAACCACACCATGCGGTAGTGTCAATTATAGTTTTGTTGGAAGGATTTATGTCTTGTAATCGTAGTTCATTATCACCAAACCCCCAAAAATCTTCCCATTTCCTCTCATCAGCAATTGATTGATCCCACGGATCTTTTTGAAATGGTGCGTGTATATATGTTAGATTCCAAAGTTTCGAAGCAATTTTTGAAGTCAGTTGATCCTTAAATCGATGGCCAGTAGCGCCCGCTGTTGTGTAGACCGTAGTAACATATTTCATTTATTTCCATCCTTTGGAACATAGGAAAGATTGCAACATCCTTTCATTTCTTTGACTCGCCCTGTAGAGGACCACTCCTCACGTAGTAGCCCAAATAAGATACAATCTAAATAATTTCCACATTTGTATACAGCCGATCTCTTTCGCCCCTCTTCAATAAAACCCACACTTTGAACTCCTTTAGTTTCGGCCATATTATTTGAAAGAATCCATGTTTCAACTCTATGAATATTAAACATTTCAAACGTCATATCAATCCCAGCTTCTAAAGTAAGCTTACCCCACCCCTTCCCACGCATTGAAGCAAAAAGACTGTGTGTAAATTCACAACTATGAGATATTGTATCAATATTTGTAATACCAAAGAGGCCGACTGGTAATTGTAGACTAACTGGTGCATAGCAAGAAAAAAACAATGATGATTTATCTTCGGAAATCTTATTAAACCAATGTTTTTGATCAGCCATATTCAAGCATGCTGTATTAACTGTTCCAAACCATGACTCATCCTTAAGATTTTTTAGTTCACTTAAATCAGATTCTTCTATCTTTCTAAAAGATATACAATTCTTATGGTTATAAAACATTACCAACCTTCCTTTATACAATCGACAATGTATTGTCGATCTTCCTCGGTAACCCACCAACCTACAGGAATACATACCATTTCTTTAATAACTTTATCGAGCGTTGGTAAATGAGTTAAGAATTCTTGTGCACAGGTATGTTTATCGTTCCGTTCATGAACCCGGCTACATACAATTCCTTTACTTTTCATTTTTTCAATGAAGGCATCTCGATTACTAACTTTTATTGTATAAATCCAATATGCAGATAAGCAATCAGGACTATTTTCCAATAATGTTATGCCAGAAATCTTTTCTAATTCCCGGTTGTAAAAAGATGCATTAGAACGGTGCTTGGAAAGTATTTCATCAACATGTTTTAAATTTTCAATTCCAACAGTCGCACATACGTCATTCATGTGAAACTTATAGCCCCATTCTGAAATATTTGCTTCGCAACGAAAATCTTTTCTATTGTTATTTCTATCAATTCCATACCAACGAATTAATTTTCCGCGATTGTATAAATCTTGGTGAGGAGTAATCAATAAACCGCCATCCACTGAAGTCACATGTTTTATCGCCTGAAAACTGAACATAGTTAAATTTCCGTGGGTGCCTATCTTTTTTCCTTTGTAAATGGAACCAAAGCTATGAGCGCCATCTTCAATAATAGCGGGTTTAAATCCGAACATTTCCTTAGTTTTCTATTGAATCTCTTTTACACGATCAATATCATTCGGATAACCACCCCAGTGCACTAATTGGATGACTTTCGTTTTGGGTGTTATTTTCCGCTCCAAATCATCATAATCCAGATTAAGTGTGTTGGCATTCACGTCTACCCATTTGATTTTAAGATTATGAGCGAGCACTGGCCAGTTACTCGCTGTACAAGTCAAAGCTGTTGTTAGTACTTCGTCGTCACTAGTTAAACCTGCCCATTGATTCTGTCCCGAGTTATATGGACTCTTGAGTAAATGAAGGGCTAGATGCAAGCCTGAAGTGCCAGAATTCAGCGTTAAACAATAATCAGTGTTGAAAAATTGGCGCAAATTAGATTCAAATTCTTCAACTTTAGGGCCCTGACCAATATAACCACTGTTCAGGACCTGCGTAACAGATGGTCCAGCACTTTCAGCCATGAATACTTTGAAAAGCGATATTGTTTTCATTCAGAATAGATATACCATAGAACGAATTAGATTACAAGATGTAGCATCATACTATAAATTTTTGACGTCCTCTGCTAGATTATATGTTTCCTTTCTTCCTGTTATAATCGATTCTAATGTATTTGTTAGCGGTGCTTCCTTTAGAGATTTTTTGTTGTGATTTCCAAGGCCGTCCATTTGTTGATTCCATCCAATATGATATCCTCGCAACCCAGGTAAACAATAATCGTTAGCCTTTTTTAATAATGAATAATCAGTAGTCCCGTACCAAGGTGGTCCACTGATACAAGATTTATAAAAATCTAAATGGGTTGCTAACGCCTGTCCCAAAATCATAGGTTTGGTAGTAGAAGCTAGATATGGAGGAATACCATTTCCACCCCCAAATGGAATGTTGCCACCGTAAACCCAATCATAAAATGCGTAATCTTTACGAGGAAAGAAATTACCTAAAGTAGTGTGCCACTCAGGGATATTTTCCGTTATTACGCTCCAACCTACTAAATCAAATTTGTTGAGCCTATGCGCAAATTGATAAGGCCAAAACGGAAATAATGTTTTGGCAATTGGTGGAAGAATAAAATCATCCTCCCAAATAAGAAATTTTTTTGCTTTGGTCCACAGAGCAGCTAAAGTAACAACTGCATGGTTACAATTATTTGTAACTTCAACAATATCGATTTGAGGAAAAATAGCGGCTTTTCGTAATGCAATATCTTTAACCTGAGGAGAAGACCCATTTAGAAAAATTGTGACCGGTACGCTTAGATCAAATGAATACAACAAAGAATTTAAGCTCAACTCAAAGTAAATATGCCTTTGAAAAGCCAACACAAAAATGTGCACCGGATCAGTTATTGGCCTTTTTAAAGTTTTATGCAAATTGCTGACAGAAAAATATGGAGAATCAAAATCTAGCATCATGCGCTCAGTAACAACAATATCCCTAAGAAGTCTCACTTGTCTCGGAAAATAGGTAACACGCTCACCATCGATAATTAAACTATCAAAATTTGGATTTTCCTCATGGAATTTTAAAATTAATTCCGGACACTCGATACGTTCGAACGCATTACGATACAACAAAAAAGGCTTATTTTGATCCAGCTGCTTGAGGCAAGAAATTATATCTGTAAGAGAATTAATTATGTAAAATTTTATCTCCTTATCATGTAAATATGTCAATAAATCATCACAATCAGGATCATTCTTTTCACGGCAGATTATTGCTTGCATGCTACATCTAATATACGACTTGCTAAGTTTTCACAAGTGTTGTCCCAAATCCATTGCTTAGTATTTATTTGCAGCTGATCATAAATATTTAATGCCTGTGGAATTTTTTCTCGTAATTCTTTAGCACTACTAAAGGAAATACAATTTTTCATATCAACTAACCCATGCGGCGCACAATTAGCAGGTTTTTCGGAAAGCTTGTAAAAACATGGAATTGTAAGATTAGCTGCGATTTCATAGTGCCGCATACAATCCCATCCCGCTTTTTTAAGTGTAATACCAAAATATGAATTTGCTATATCCTCGTAATATTCATATTCGTTAGAAAAAGCATAACTTCTTTGACAATTTTCTTGGACTTCCTCAAGTTTATAAGCTTCATCACACTGAACATGTTTTGCAAATAATTTAATTTTGTTAGATGTTTTTTCACGAATTTTTATGGAAGGAATACTAAAATTAATAGTTTTAAGTCTATTATCATTAACCCATATCACATCTTTCCATTCAGGAATATCTGGTGGCGCGTCTTGGGAAGCATCAATACTACGTTCCCGTTTAAAATATAACCCTTTGTCTAAAGCTGGACCATAACACCATGTCACATCTTCGCCATCGAGAAAAATAAATTTTTGTTCTTTGGTAGATATAGTTGATATATAAGCAAACAATTCCTTTTGCCTTTTAATGCTTCCGAAAATTATGAAATTATAGAGTCCATTTCTTATAAGTAATTCTATAGATTCCCGATCAACAGTTATATCAGAAAGTAGTTTCCAAAGCGTAAAACCCCGTCCATATAATTCTTGCTTCGGCTTAGAGTAATTACTATACATTATTTCTTTTTTAGGGTAATCCACGCAGGCATTTCCTAAAATTTGACGTAACCCATACAAAATCTGGTCTTGTAGGTAATCTTCCATGAAATGCGTTATATAGAGAATGCGCATATCCGAAATATAACATGATTGGAAAAAAGTAGCTAATAAGAAAATAACTGCTTTTAACCTCGCCAGCGTAATCCTAAACCAGCGGCAACTGTAAAATAGCAATAATAATTAACTATTTATGATCCACTAAATCAGAAATTCTCCAATGTTTGTTATATATTTTCCTGGTCTTAACCAGCGGACTTATTGCTGATTCACCATGATTATCATAAGTAGCTATATACTGGATATTGAGCAAGATTGGAGTGAATATCAATCATCCCCAACGCCGATCTAAACCTTCGATTTCAATCACCTTCATAGTTAATGTTTGATCGATCTTTTCAATATATTGCGCTGTCAATGTTTCTAATGTTTTTTCGTCAATAGCATTTTTCTTGCGAGCCTCCCGTCGAATATTGCGAATCGCGACCCGTTGCATTTCTGCTAACGCAGCAGCATGTTTACTAATTTGTTTCTGACGCTCACCCGTCAGCCCTGGAATAGCTACGTGAAGTGTTTGCCCAGCCTTTTGCGGATTAAGATTTAAGTTACTTTGCTTAATCGTTTTTTCTATCTCGACTAACGAAGTTGGATCAAAAGGTTGAATGATTAGAAGTCTACTATTTGCAGCACTGATATTCGCAAGCTGATTGATGGGCAAAAGCGAACCATAGTATTTAATTTTGATGCCGTTCAAAAGTCCTGGGTGGGCTCTACCAATATGAAGGGATTCAATACTGCTCTCAAAATGCTGAACAGCGGCTTCCATTTTTTTCATTATAGGATTGTTGTTAGTTATTCACCATATTTTCCTCTCCATTAATTGTGCTTTACCAATAATAATTTTCAAGTTACAAATAAATTTTGCTCAAAACTTGGAACCCATGCCACTTGATCTGGAGACATCTGATCCAGTAATAAACTCCAAGAATCAGCAAGCGGAATGGAGGTAATTCGATAGTCATCTGTACCTAATCTTTCGTCAGAATGAAAATGACCTTCAAGCCAGATTCTCCATAACTCTTGCATCCTTTCTTTAATATCATTCAAATTATTAACCATAACATTAGTTTGTGTTATTGGATGAAGGATTCTTACTATCTCTTCTCAATCAATTCTAATAAGGAACGATGAAGCCTTAACGTCGGCCAGCCCTGCTTTTCTTCTAATTGTGCAGCACGTTTTCGACGCCATTCTGGATCGAATAATAGAGAATCTTCCCATCTCACATCTTCAGGATTCATAGTGGTATTATAATTTAATACAGAGTTGTTTTTCAATAATTGTTATCATCATAAGTATGTTAATGAACTATACTCAAGCACAGCGGCAAAACAAACAATATGCGCTTTGGAAGCATGTATGTGGTTGTTTTGAATGTGAGGCAACCCAGTATCATCACGATGTGATCGATCAGGTGATGGAAAAAATGCGTCATAAGGGTTTAGATAGAATTTTAAGTTATCATGATGAACAGAGCCGTGGTCGCGGACTTCTTGATCCATTGATTCCTGACGGTTATCAATTTTGTCCCACTGGTAAACTTTTTTATGCCGCTTATCAAGAATGGTCTATAACTAATTAGTCGATCAAACTCATTTAGTTTAATGAAAAGCTATAGGAACAAGTTTCGAAGCAAATCAATTAATTTATTGATTTTTTGCATAATTCATCAAAATTTGCGATAATCTGTTTGGAGATTACAAATATGTATTATGGAACCAAAGGACGTTTAGGGGCTTTTGAAAGTGAAGAAGGTATTGCCAATTACTTTGCAGGATTTGGTCTAGCTTCCGGTGAGAAAAAGTGTAAAGGTAGTACTTATACCGGAACTTTGATCCGGCAAAAGGATAAATTCATTCTTCTAAGTACAGCAGGTCAAGTTCCTGTTATTGCTGCCAATGCTAAAACGGGATCTAAAATGTTTCAATTAATTACTAAAAGTGTTAAGATTTGTGGCACACACAGCCCCGCTGGAATCAGCGCACACCATGTTCAACAACTTATTTTCGCTCAACGGTAATGCCTAAAACGTTTCAGCGTAAATTTACCTGTTGTTATGACATGATGTAGAATACTTCTTCGCATCAATAAATCAGCACGCCGCGGATCATTAGATTGCATTCCTTCCATTTGCCTATCCAAATCCCAAGTAATCTCTAAAAGCGTCTGTTTAGTAATTCTTCCGGTACGAGCCATCTCCATTAAATTTTCAACTTGCTGAGACTCGGCGGAACTTAGACGGGTTCCATCCCATAATTCAACTATCTCCTCAGGTTTAGTTGATTCGGACAGAACAGGGGCCTGATGTACTGTGGTCATTTGAGTCGTTTCCAAACCTCTTGTAACAGCCTCCGCATAGTCTTTGGCCAATAGCTCACGAAACTCATTTAATTCCTTCTTTAGAATATCTATCCTCTTAGTTTGTTCCTCACCGCTGCGAATCCCTTCTTGTAAAAAGTATTCCTCATCCTGAAGTTGAATTTCTAGATCACGAATTTTAGCTTCAACGGCTGCTGGTGTAATTTGATTCACCCGTAAAAGATTGGCATAGTATTTAGCATTAGTCATGCTACTATAATAACATTTATTATTAACCTCAAAGCTGAGGAAACAATGTTACAGTCTAAATTCCTAAGATGGGTAATGGTTTAGCTTTTCTTTCGGTCCTCCAAGCCCAAAGAATAACCCAAAGTTCAATCATGATAGAACCACTAAATCCATATTTAATGAGATGACGTCTTTCACCAGCTAAAAATAATCCCCCAGTAATAAAAAGAGCTCTAAGTGTTGTATAATACAAGATAGTTGGGAGAATTGAAAATTGCCCCCGAACTAGTTTTAGAGCGGCCTCTTCAGAAGGTAAAATCAATTCGCAATCGGTGGGCATTTAACAATTATAACAATTCGGAAAAAATCACCTTCGAGACCACCACTCTCTCAAAGTCGCTAGCAGAGATCTCTTTTGTTGTGGATTTGAGGTAGCCTGAATTAATGCCATTAATTTTATTATATCCTCATCACTAATCTTAGATTTTCGAATTACAGGGTATTCAGGAACAATCTCAATGGGAGTAAGAGGATATCCATAATCATAAATCGGATAAGGATATGGTGGGTAAGGTCCCCATCCCCCGCCAGATCCCGAGTCATCATGATGACGATGACGACGATGGTGCCCACCACCTCCACCATGCGGCATTGGTGGGGGTATAGGTCCGGGCATTGGTGGGCCTGGCATTGGTGGAGGTATAGGGCCTGGTGGTGTTGGGCTTGGCATTGGAGATGGTATTGGACTTGGAGTAGGAGGTGGAACTATGCCTAAATTCCGAGGATGAATTCCATCATAGTCACCTAAATAGCCGGGTCTTCGCATACCCCCCTAGTATATCAACTAACTATTATTATTGATACAATATATTAAATGAAAAAGTGGTTGGTAGCTGCAGTACTATGCAGCATTGGATTTCTATCAGGCACACCAACCAACAAATCAAGACATATAGAAGTTAATGATTATTTAGCCAAAAATAACTATACAAAAATCCACATTCATATTATTTATGATAAGTTGTGGGCACCATCTCCTGCATCTATCACATCTCTAACGGAAATGTTGCATTTATATTGCCACAAAGAAGAAATAAATGTTACGAAACAGGAAATTGCAATTACAACTTCAAATGCCGACCCACGCTACTTATTGTGTAGCACAGGACTATGGACAACAGATAATCTAAAATATCTAATTAGCCTTAATTCAATTAAAGTAGAAAAAAATACATTATCACTCTATATTATATATGTTTTTGGATTTCTAATATCAGATTTTAGTACTATTGGAAGTACTTTTTCTGATAATAGCTTTGTCCTTTTTCGGAATCGAATTAATGATAAATGGGAAACAAGCATTTTATTACATGAAGCGGGCCATATTCTTGGTCTAGTGCCATTGAATGCAATAAATAGTGATCATCAACACCGTTGGCATTGCAAAAATATTCATTGTATAATGTATTGGTGCGCCGATGATCTCATTGGACCGACCGATAAAATGGACGAAGATTGTCAAAAATTAATACAACAAATGGGTGGTAAATATTACTAACTAACTTCGCATTTTGCTTGCAAAGTTTTATTAGCACGTTCTTTAATTTCTTCCCATTTATATTCTTTTTTCAATTCTCCATTCAAATAAATAATATCCATCACCGAATCCTGTGATAGATAATTGACTGTCCGATAATTGCCATCAGGAGATAAAATTAAATCCTGCTTACCAGCTTTGGATTTCTTTCCAGGATCTGTCACAGGATCTTTAAAAACATCGCACTCTTTACCATTAATAGTTACAGAAGAACATTTATAAGCAAATTTATTTGTGTCTCTATCACATTTTTGTAACAGAGCACCACCCATTCCAAATGCAATATTATCGATGCTATAATCAGATTGAATTAATTTATCCATAATTTGTTTAATAGAAAATTCATTAACGCCGTCACCTTGAATTACTTTAACATGCTTTAGCACCTTGAAACCTTTGTTATTAATATAATAACCAAAATGATCAGCTAAAGACTCCACAGTTCGATGAACCACGGTTGCAGGATCTCCACTATCAGGGCGAATAATTATTGTAGCTCCACTTTTAATAACTTCGTCACGAAGGACTTCTCCCCACAAATGATCGACAGCATTATTAAGATCATAGGAATCCGAGACTACTGCGACTAAAGAACCCGGCCTAGCAAATTGTTTGAGCATATTACGATAAGCATCGACTTCTCCGTCGCGGGTCCATGATGTGATTGTTGAGTGTTCGGCTGCTGGTATAGAATATGCCATTCCAGCATTATAATACTTTTGTGATGTCAATATTCCTGCAATAGTATCTGTGCCAAGAAAATTAATTAAGTGAGCAGCGCCGCCTATCCCAGCGCTTTCCTGTGAAGATACCCCTCTTGCACCAAAATCATGTAATTTAAATTGAATTTGCTCGAGAGGACTATCAGAAGTTTTCTCCAGATATTCCAATATTAATTTTTTAATATAATAACTTGTTGATGCCACTGTTATTGGATACCACACTCTAGAAAGTTGGGTTTCGACATATGGTGCCAACCAAAAACAATACGGGTCCGTATTTTCCACTGTAAATAGCACATTATGAGACGGAACTAATGATCCTTCCGGAACAGCTCGAATTTTAAGTGGTAGCTTACCATTTAAATTATCAGCAATATACATCCAACCTTTAGTATTAAAGGGTACTCCATGCTGATTAAAAAATTCTTCCGCTTCTAACACGCTGTCCTTAGTGATCGGCTTTAAAAAATAATTTTTGAGAATATACTGCAATCCAAAAAATAATGTTTCTTGGAATTTCCCTCCACGACTTTCAAAATAAGAGAATATATATTCTGTTTTAGGAGGAAATTGCAACCAATGTGAAATCTTATAAGAATCAACATCCATAATAAAATTCATGGTCTTCTCCTTCTCGCAAGATACGATTAAATTAGTTATAAATCATCTTTAATATAATTAAAAATTTCCCCACGTTTCCACCAATCCGCCGGATCATTATCGCCATTATCATCTAATTCATAAAGATTCAAGAGCCCAGTATCATCAATGTGACGTTCATAAGTTTTCAAATAGAAGATCAGTAAACCAGCAAAAACTAAATTTAAGCTAAACGAAACTGCGAAAAGTATTAATAATACAACAAAACACGTCAGCATGTTTCACCGCTTTACTTCAGTAGACTCTAAGTTTTGGTAGAAGCAAGCCCTAAGGTTTAGATATCTTCTTCAATTTCATGGGCTAAGTCAAAGGAAATAATTTGCAAGAAAGTTAATGTTTGATATAGCTTTCCTATTTCGAACTCAGAATTAGTTTGCAAGGCAGCAAAAATTTCTTTCGCGGATTGGAGATCATTTTGAGTTACTGGGTCTAATAATCGTTGAAACAATTGAGAAGATCCTTGGATACCATCCCCTAAATGGCTGTTTTCAATTAAAAGATATGTAGAAGTATTCCTAATATTTTCGATTGCCTGTAAAAAATTTTGACATTCTTGAAGTTGAAAACGATCCCTGGTAGATAAAAACTTATTATCTAAATAGTCAATTAATAGATTTTGAAAAATATTTGATTTAGTTAAAAGATCAGATCGATCACCCCAAGAAATGGTTTTCACTCTTAGAGAATAACCTTTCAACAAGTTTTGTCAACAGCCTCTTATCGCAAAAATTGTTATACTAAAAGCATGTTAAAAGGAATTGTTCTCAACACAAAGTGGGCTCACAACCAACAAGTTTCATATATTGCGCCAGATTTGAGGGATGCGGTCCGCAACCCCCGCAAACACTGCTATGGTCGAGACTTTTCACAGATGTCAACTAATCAAATGCGTAATTTAGAAATTTCAATTTTTGGGAGGCCACTCTTCTAATGCACGCCCAAGATGCCCTTCCTACTAAAGCAGATTTTGATCTTCTACCACTCAGTTTCTTAGAATTTACAGATCTCCCTCAAGTTTGGGATAAAACAGAAACTCTGGGCTCCCGCTTAGATTTCCGAACTGAATGGGAAGAATGGGAAGCAGTCCGTGAATTGGTCCAAAATGCAATGGATGCTTCACCTACTATTAAATTATTATATGAAACGCCTGCTGATATTTCATATATAGTTGATAATGGCAAAGGCATTATCAAAGGTGATTTACTTTTAGGAGAAACGAAACGAAAAACCAAATTTGGAATTCACTGCTTGCGAGGTACCTATGGTGAAGGCTTAAAATTTGGGATTATTGCCTTGATGCGTCGTGGCCATAAAATTATTATCCGAACCGTTGATTACGATTACCATTTTTCGATGCAAAGCATTCAAGAATTTCGTGGTAAGGGAATAGAACAAGAACAGCACAATTATCAACAACTACATTGGTTTCGAAAACCTAATCAAGTAGATAAGGGAACTGTCATTGCAGTTTCTGGTGTTAATTGTCTCAAGTATCGAAATCGATTTGTCCCATTCGTCATTGAGGATCAACCAGATAAGTTATTATTGACTGTTAAAGCCGACCCAAAAGCGATTGCCGAAGCTCGTGAAATGATGAGTAAATATCAATCCGAAATAGTTAAATTAGAAGAAGAATTAATTACCACACCAAATAAGGCTATTAAAAGTAATTTGGAAATGTATCGCGAACTTCATTCCAAATATGAGGATATTTGGTTAGAACATTGTAAAGTTCGTCAAGTTTTTGATTTGCCAGATGTTGTCTATGTCCGCGACATTTACGTTCAAAATGTTGATTTTTCCTATTTTGGTTATAATTTCTGGTTTGATGATACTAAAGATGCATTGCCACCTAATCGTAATAGCCTCGGTAATTATTATTACTTGCACGACGAATTCGAAATGATTTTGAAAAGTCGAAATCGAGATTTTTTAAGGATTTTCTTTGAACGTCTATACCAAAGTCCATCACATATGATGGATCGAAGAAAATCACTAGAATGGATGTGCCTTAGTGGCCAAAAATTTAAAACAATCACGACAGAGGAAGCCTTGGAACTTTATACAATTATTTTTTCATTAGTGGGCGATAATTTTGGATGGAGTCGTGATGTTTCAGAACAAAAACTTCTAGAACACCATCAGATTATTGATTTAGCAGAAAAACTGCCGGATCTACGAGAGCCCTTAGTCCGTCACAATTTAATCAAGGACCCCAAAGATTTAGCTCGAAGTGCGGAACTTTTAAATCAAACCATCATTATTACTCCCGATGAAATACGGCTGTCGAATATCTCTGACGCAGAGGAAATAGCTACAGCGCTTCTGCAGATATATCAAGAGCTTAACTGTATTATTGACCGAATTCAAAAGCGTTCTCGGGATCAGCTCAGTATCTTACATTTTTATGGTGGCAACTTCAAGTCTGATGATGAAAAAATTGGCGGGTATTATAGGCGATCAACTGACGAAATTTTTATTCATATTAAGAATTTGAGCAGCGAAGAGGATCTTCTACGAGTTTTAATTCATGAATTAGCGCATGCTAGTTGCAATGATTGTCAAGATGTCACAGCGGAATTTATTACAGCTTTACAGTCAATTGCTGCCAAAATTTTCAAAGATATTCGTCGCGGAGAATGTGACTTTGATAAACTAGCACATGCAACGGATGTAATTGATTGTTATAAGAGTGCTCTTAACGCTTACGTCCTAGAGAAATCTTTGAAAATATCTAATCCCAAAGGAATTCTTCGTCCTCCCGCTTTTGAGGACGACTCAAAAGATAAAGCTTTAATTGATGACGTAATGCTTCGAATTGCTAATGACGCCTATGCAGATTTTGATAATATTCGTCCAATTCTCTTAGGCTATACAAGTTCAGGTAATTATGAACTGAATAAATGGAATACTCGGGGTAAAACTTCGTATACAGGCAGCAGATGGGCAGACGTTCGCAAACAACCACTGACAGACCAACAAATTTTCGAACTCGATATCAAAACATTGTTACAATTAGGTTTTTCTTTACCGAAAAAGGCGCTCAATGGAACATTAAATCCTGCTAAATGGAATTCATTAATTAATTATCCATGGAGTGAAGCAATTCTACTAGATTCAGATTGGCAAATCGAAGGCGAGGACTGGAATGATCCATCAATAATGATTCGTCTTATCCTCGAACATCCTCAACCCTATATTAAAGCGCGAAATTTTGCTGCTTTAATGCATTACATTAATCCTCAGCAACTTTTAGAAATTAAATTTCAGGAAGCTTACAAGCAACTTGGTTTAGATGAAAATGCCCATCCTCTAGATTTACCAGAAGATTTACGAATTCAGATCCAGCAAGAATATCGGCGGGGAACTTATGCTAATCATGAATGGTTGCAACACTTTCATGAAATCGCACCAAGAATTGCTACTTTACGACATCCTGCTCAAAATCTAATGGGAGAGGATCCATACTCATACCCTTTCAAAGAGAGGGTATTGAAACAAGTGGCTAATTTTGAATGGTTTGATATTTTACAATTATTTAAGAGGAGTTATACACCGCATCTACGAAAACTTTTGGTTGAAGAATACGCTGAGGCCCGGCGATGGTCAGATATTTTGGATATGGAGATTACAGAAACCGATCCAGAAGTTCTCAAAGAAATTATCATGGCACTAAGTGGAGCAACCTGGTATGGGAAGCCCGATGAAGGCTTAGAACCAACCCAATTTATTACTTTCTTCAAAGAACGAAGAAGTAGATATAATCAAATAATTGAAGAATTTAGAAAAATTGATATTCTCAAACATCGTAATTTCTATTTAGAAGATTTTATTAATTTACTACAAAATTACGATGAGAGAATCCAACATCGAGAACAATACGGACCCAAACGAATACGGAGGTACAGATGATTGAAGTCAAAGATTTAGATAGCGTTTTAAAAGAAGCTAAGCACGTATTATTAGTTAATGACCGAATTCCACCAGGCTTCTATGCTGGTCCTAACGTGGGATTGGTCAATAGTGTCCATCTTTATCGACAATTATTACGTTGGCGAGATGATGGTGTTACCCATTTACAGATTGAAACACCTGGTCATTTAGTTGCCAGTTTCAATGATCCCTGGTATAAATATTACACATATACTTTCAAATTAATGTCACCAGATACTAAAATTACTCCTTTGAAACTAACTAAAAAACAATCTGATGGGGGTTAAAACGATTTAAACCTCTTCTCATGAGATTAGCCGCTTCCCGGATTTGACAAGCAGGGCATAATTCTACATCTAAATTGAAATCACGACACTTACCTTCGCTATATTTTTGACATCGAAGGTTTTCGAGATCTTCAATAAATTTATCAGTTCGTTTGACGAGGGCTTTAGTCAGTTTTTTCATTTTTTCTTCTGCTTTTGAGATATTACTTCGACCTGAGATCGGTATAGATTACACTCTGGATCAAAGTTATCAGAGACGCCGAAGTACAGAATATTTAGAACTTGGATCTAACCAATAAGATGTAACTTCCAGAATATCTCCAACTTTAAATTGAATTGAGGATCGTCTTTCAAAAGTTTGACTAAAATACCCATTATTTCCCACCCAAAATTTTTAAAGCTTCTTCCATCGTGGCGTTGTGAATATCAAGCACTTTTTGAATAGGCTGCTGATACCCTCCAGCCAAATTCCAACATATTGGCTTATCCAATGCATTTAACTGCCTGAATACAATCCGATCCCGTTCTCGCAATTGGTGGATTGTCAACGCCCCACCAAACGGATCATCTTCATGAGGATCTGCTCCCGCTTGATAAATCACTAGCTCACAATCTTTAAATGAATCTACAATTTCTGGTAATGTTTGGAGCCAGTGTTCCGCCTTGGGGCCGCCTTTCCAATGGTAATTATCGGGATTACTGCCACCAAAAGTATAATGACGGACATAATTAATTCCATAAAATTGGAGGATGTCATGAGTTCCATTCCCGTAGTGATGATCGATATCTAGAATTCCGATTCGGAGATCCGGAAATTCCTGATGAAGTTTAACAGCTGTCACCATCAGGCCATTGAAGGTACAATAGCCTTCAGGGAAAGAATGATGCGCGTGATGAAAACCACTAGTCAAACTGCAGGTAATTATTTTTTCAAGATAAGCAAACCTGGCCGCACAATAAAGACTACCAGTGGTCCAAGGTAAGGCTGCTGCCACATCTGGTGATCGGTTATCAAAGCCATTATCACGCTTCAAATCAAGAACATCATCAACAAAGCTTTTATCGTGGACTAAATAGAAATCTTCTCGTGTTACCGGTTTAACGTCAGCTATTACAAATTCGTATCCTCGTTTTTTCCATTCTTCTACTACTAAGGCTGGTTTTCCCGCACTTGGTGAAAAGCTTGGATTATTGTGGGCGACCTGACGGACATCATAAAATACTTTAATCATCGAAGAATTGCCTCCGAGATATTTCGCACATGAGAACTAATTGTCTTCCACAGCCCTTCTGGTGTTCGAAAAATCAGATTAACACTTTTACCTAGATGAATTACATCATGATCTTTTAAGAGATGCGGAATGAATCTAATCCGTTGATTATTGACATAAGTACCATTTCGTGAACAACAATCAATGGCAACCCAATTACCCCCATAGATTTCTAAATATTTGATTTTAGCGTGTTCCCGCGAAACTTCATCATTATCAAAAATTATTTCGCAAGACGCATCACGTCCTAATCGTATTCCATTTTGGATGAAATAAATTTGATATTCATCCGGGACAGTGTGTAGATATTGATCAAAAATGTTGAGTCGAGTTATCTTACTAACAGATTTTGCGGCTTGCAAACACTTCAAATTAGAAATAGTCAAAAGTGCTGGATGAGAGTATATTTTTTTAAATTCGACTTCCGAAAGATGCGAAGCATGATTAAGAAAATCATTATAATGCACTTTAACTTTCGCCTCAACCAATATCCTAAATCTAAAGTTAATGATGTCAATCACAAAGACTAACCTAACCTTGATGCGAGGGTGGGTAAAATATACTGAGATAACATATGACTCAAAAGTACTTTAGATTTCGAATCCCACCATTGGAATTCACCAATTTCTGATTGAGCTACTGGCTCCCCTATTAGCTCCACAAAATAGCAAATTAAAATGACATTCTTATCTTGGTTATGAGCTGGGCCTTCAAAGGTATTAAAGTATTGTGCATTAATGAAATCACAACCTATTTCTTCTTTCACTTCCCGTTGAAGACACTGTAATTCAGTCTCTCCAGACTCTATCTTGCCACCGACCGTAAAAAAAACTTGTTGATTTTTACTTCTTACTAATAAGAGTTTGCCTTCTTTGATGGGCAGGGCTGCAACTTTGATGATTCTATTCATCTATCGTTTAACTCCTAGCAATTTTATGATAGTATAGCAGACCTTAGTAGGCTGCAACGTTGCTATATTGACAAAAATAGAACATCATCTAGATTACGGCTATGTCAGAAGCTCAACAGTTTGAAGGTCTACTAGTCATTGATCATAAAGCTTTTAAAGATGAACGAGGTTTTTTCAAAGAAATTTATAATGAAAATGCCTTAAGGAAACTTTTTCCTAATGAAAAGCCGAATTTTGTTCAAGATAATGAATCCTTTTCTTATGCCGGAGTCCTGCGCGGGCTTCATTTTCAACGATCACCTCATGCTCAGGGTAAATTAATTCATGTCATTGATGGGTGCGTTCAAGATATTATCGTTGATCTTCGATCCAATTCTAAAACATTTTTAAAGTACTTCGAAATCATTTTAACCGGTAATCAATTGATGTATGTTCCTCCCGGTTTTGCCCATGGATTCCTAGCTTTAGAAGATACCTATTTTCATTATAAGTGCACCGAATTTTATAGCCCACAAGCTGAGGGGGGACTTCTCTGGAATGACTCTGAATTAGCTTTGCCTTGGAAGATTAGTGATCCAAAGATTTCGTTACGAGATCAAAAATGGCCCGATTTAAATCATTTACTCTCTTCTTTATCCGACCCTAAATATTTTTTGGCCTGATGTAATCCCAATTGGAGACCTTCCCGTGTTAGTATCATTAATATCACATAAGACAAAGTTCCTATAGCCACTAATACAAAAGTCCGACTAACAAAGGCTAAAGTGCTAGCTTCCATTAATTGCTGCGCTCGGCTCACCTCCGCTTGCAAATTTTTAAGTTGGGTTTGCAGACTAGCTCTATCCTCGGGACGAAGGGGCATTGTTTTGATATCAATTCCAATTTGATCCCGCTCTCTTCTCAAGGATAAAAATCTGATCTTACTAGGATTCGCAATTTTATACCAAATAGCTTTGAGTTTACCTATTTCACCAAAAAAACTTTCAAGATGAGCACTCAGATTATTAAGACGTTGGATCAATAACTGATTATTAACTAAACGATCATTGATAGTCGCAGAAGCTTCAGCCTTAGCTAAGAAGGAAAGATCTGCAAGAGTTTGATTAACATCAGAATCGTCGGGATCACCATCTTTGAAATTGACAACTTTGTTTTGAAGATATTGCAGAGGCTCCACTAGAGAATCCGCAGATTTGGAAATATCAGAATTTGCCAATAAAGAACTTATTTTAGTTTTAACTAAATTCCAATTTTTGCTAGTGGTATTAGAAGTAAGTTCTGAAATTGCATTAGGATAAGAAAAATTAGTATCAGTTTGTCCGAATCCCTTAAGGATCTTTCTTCGCATTACCTGATTATAACAGAATTTGGAATATTTAGAATTCGCAACGCTTAATACTAAATCATAATATTTGCGAATTCTTGAAGAAATAGAATTTTGTTTTAAATTGGTGACATGAATAATAAACAATTTCATTTAAAATTCACGAGTAAAATATACATATGAATAATAAGGAGTTTTACCTTAAGTGGTCATTTAATAATAGCAAGGTTTCCAAACTTAATGCTGTATCATTCGGTCTTCCAGCCTACCAATCATCAGATGGGTTCCTTGTCTGCCCCCAGGCCAATTCGTGCAAAGCAATATGCTATGCTAGGCAAGGGCATTATCTCCTTTCCAATGTTGCTGCAGCTAGGGAATATAATTTAGCAATTATCCGAAATAACATCACGGATTTTGAAACTAAAGCAACGGAAGATCTTGTCAAAATCACTAATAAAATAGTTCGCATCCATGATTCTGGAGATTTTTATAGTCAAGAATATTATGATGCTTGGAATCGAATTGCGCGTCATTTTCCCAATAAAATCTTTTATGCTTACACTAAATCACTTCACTTAAACTTGTGGCACAACAAGGCCAAAAATTTAAAGATAACTCAAAGTGAAGGTGGATTACTTGATGATAAGATCGATAAGAAAAAACCCCACGCACGAATTTTTTCTACCAACTATCTGCGTCGAAAAGCAAAATATGGCGATGGGCATATGACAGATACTTTAGCAATTCGTGGTGCTCAAAAAATTGGTTTAGTGTATCATGGTAATAAAAAATTGACCCCGGCTCAAAAAGTTTATTTTTCTTGAGAAAATTTATTTCGTTTCAAATGAATTTGGGCAAGATGTTCTGATGCATGTTCTCCACATCGTATCTTGTTGCAACAACGAATAACTCCCTGCAAGCCGCATAAATAGCATAGACCACTAATCTCCCTTAAATAGAGAAGTTTTTCTGTGGAACCGGGAATTCCAGCTTCAACTTCATTTTCAAGCTGTTTCATTAAATTATCCCACTCATGAATTGCGTGTCTATCACCTTTATCGAGTCGGCTCTTAATCCGTGTTAAATATTCTATTAATCGATCCATACTATCCATGTCATCATTATAAAAAAGATTCGACCAAACGGATTGGGCCACTAAAGACTTATTTAAAGTCCGATAAAATTTCTGCTGGAATCCAATATTCTTGATGATATTTAGCGCTGATATAACTTAACTGAGTTCAATCTTTCGGTACTCCTTCATCACCGGCCCTCGATATCTAAAATTTTTCTCTTTAACGTCCATTATTACTTGAATAATACTTCCGAAGCCAGTTTTTTCTTGAAGATTATGCGAGACTGGGACAAAGATTTCGAAATCATCCAATATTTCTTCGAGTTTAGAATCCTGTCGAAGCATCTCCATCGCACGGGTTAGGCGGCTACAACGTTTGTCTTCGAAAAAATTGGGCTCCACCAAATGATTAGTATGGGCACAAATTCCATCTTTAGCGGGCCAAATTTTAACGCCTGTCGGAGTAACTTCAATGTCAACTACATCTTTTCCATCACTAAGTAAAAAATTAGCCGAAGTCATTGGTTTAATCGTAGAAAAATATTGAATAACCTCTTTCAGCGAACTTAAGCGCAATATGTGTCTCCGCATATAGGAAACTGGGGTGTCACCTTCCGTCACTGGAGAAAATAAGTGATTAGTGCAAAAGGCTAAATGACGATTCATCCCCATCAGACACATATAAGGAGGCATCGTAATACAAATGGTATCATTCTCTTTAATCACAGCCAAGTCAACAGTGTAAAGATCTAAATTTTGTCCAATAATTCCATTTTTACCAATACTAGTACATCCAAACCAACCATCAGTATGAAAATTAAGGGTTTCATCTGCTAGATTAGTTCCAAGAACCGTTTGAAGCGGAATTTCTGCAAATCGGGCTAAATATTCCATCAAAGTATAATTTAAGTCTTTAGGAAATTCAAAGATCCCCCGCAATTGATCCGGGTGGCGTTTAAAGATGTTTTTAAAAACTTCAATATTATTCAAAACGCCTTGACGATATTCTGTCCGACCAAGACCATTATTGATATTACAATAAGTAATGTCAGGCATAAGATCTTTCTTTGTTAAGAAGCCTCAAAATCCGTCGCAAGGGCAGTGATGACAGCGGCAGGCGCTCATTCCAGGGCCCATCTCTAGACGGGCAGGATCACAGCGTTGTCGTAGCATACTTTTCAGAGAACCCTTGTCAATTCTAAATACCACCACATTGGCAGCCTGCCTCCATTAAAGTTTTGATTGGGCATTGACATTTATGTGCACGAATCAATATACCGTCTAAATATGCATCAGAAAAATAACACGGCCAAGAAATTTTATACTTAAAAATTTGGAAATTGGAGAGTCTGTTTTCTATGGAAGTCGGGAAAGTCAGATTAACAGTGAAGGTTTCATTAGGTAATAAGTCAATTGGCTCTTGCATAATATAAATTTCTTTAAGTCTAGGCCGGACTCGCGATGGCAGTGAATTTTCCATTATTTGATTTTAAGAATTAACTCTTAAAAGTCAAGATCAGTTATGACAACCGGTGCGTATTGAACACCTATTTTAATAATATCAAAACGTGATATACTTACTAGCTGAGGTATATGCCTAAATTTAAAATTCTTTCCATAGACGGCGGTGGAATCAAGGGACTACTCAGTTCAACCTTAATAGAACGTTTGAGCGATGCTGTTCCAACCCTAATAACTACAGTAGATATGCTAGCAGGAACCTCCACCGGAGGCATCATCGCCTTGGGCATAGCCGCGGGATTAAGCCCAAGCACCATTTCCTCCCTATACAAAAATCAAGGTGCAGATATTTTCGATGATTCATGGTTTCATGATATCAAAGAAATGCATGGTTTCATAGGGGCACATTATGATAACACTAAGCTGCATCAAATTATACAACAATACTTTGGTAGTAAATCTCTTCAAGATTTAACTAAGAAAGTCTTGATCCCAACTTTTAATTTACATGCCACTAATCCAGATAGATGGGAAGTACATTTTATGCACAATTTTGCCGGAGGTGACGGCACCCTTAGTTTAGTAGACGCCGCTATGTCTACGAGTGCTGCCCCTACCTACTTTGAAACATGGGGAAGCAAAATAGACGGAGGTGTTGCTTGTAATCAGCCTAGCATGGCTGCCGTAGCTCAAGCTATTGACTCTGGCATTAATTTACAAGATATTATAGTCTTATCTTTAGGTACTGGTTTTTGTCCAAGTTTTATTAATGGTCAGAATTTGGATTGGGGTGATGCTCAATGGCTTCAACCTCTTATTCAAATTTTATTAGATAGCGGGGCTCCAGTGGCCGAAATACAATGCCGACAAATTCTCAAAGATCATTATTTTAGGCTCAATCCAACTTTTCCGGATGGGGTGAAAATTGCTCTTGACGATTATAAACGAGCACATGAGCTAATTAATATTGCGCAGGCCACGGATATTAAACCTACTTTAGATTGGTTAAATTTTAATTGGAATTAAATGAAACTTATCGCACGACCAGACTTAATCAAAGAGTAGCATCCAATCAAAAACGGTCCTTTATTTCCGGAAAATATTGCACTCCGCTCTCATAAAAAAATTTGGTGGTTCTGTTCGAAGGGACATGAATACATAGCATCACCAGATAAAAGGGTTGGAAATAATACTAAATGCCCCTATTGTGATGGGAAAAAGGTTTGTGATTCCAACTCTTTAGCAACAATTTTCCCCAATTTGGCTAAAGAATGGCATCCAACAAAAAATCAGAATATCACTCCTAGTGATGTAACCTCATCTTCTGGGAAGAAATTTTGGTGGCAATGCTCCTATAAACATGAATGGCAAGCATTAGTAAGTAATAGATCTGCTAATAAAACAAATTGTCCATATTGCACAAATCAAAGAGTTTATGAATTGAATTGTTTAGCAACCATAAAACCTGATTTAATCAAGGAATGGCATCCAACAAAAAACGAGAACCTTACTCCAAAAGATGTGACAGCTCATTCAAGTAGGAAAATTTGGTGGGTATGTTCGGAAAAACATGAATGGCTAGTCTCTGTTGATAGTAGAGTGGGCCATAATACAAACTGTCCTTACTGTGAATCTAGAAAAGTTTGCAATTCCAATTGTCTAGCAACTATTAGGCCTGATTTGGTCAAAGAATGGCACTCAACCAAAAATAGCCCCTTAACTCCTTATGATATAATGCCTCATTCTAGTAAACTTATTTGGTGGAAGTGTTGTGTAAATAATCACGAGTGGACGGCAACCCCTAACAATAGATTTAATGGATCAAATTGTCCTCATTGTTTTTTGGCGCCACGCTCTCTGCCTGAAATTTTGATCATGTTTGAACTGAAAAAATTCTTTGATATTAATCCAAATAATCACAAGTTATACATCGATAACAAACTTTATGATGCTGATATAATAATCCAAAATCTTAAAATTGTTATAGAATACGATGGTGCATATTGGCATAAAGATAAAGGGATCGTGGACCATAACAAAACTGAGAATTTGACTAATTCTGGTTGGTTTGTTATTAGAGTCAGAGAAACTCCCCTTGAAAAGATTACTGAATATGATCTTACTTACAAAGGCGCATTTTATCGCGCAGCTAAATATCCTAAAATGAAGGAAATTATTAACAAAATTTTAGCCATAATAAAAACACAATTTAATCTAAATATCGAGTTAGAAAATTATCTCAAATTAACAGATTTAGTAAGTAAAACAGAAGCCCAACAATATATTCAAACTTATCGACTAAATAAAAATCGAGGTCAATAATAATGTTACATTAGGCAGAATTATTCAGATTATTCTCCTTGTGCAATTTTATTAAGTAATTGAGTAGCCCAATCTACAGCTTCTTGATGATTACACATTTGCCCACCCAAACTTTCATATTCACGGCTAACTCCCGCAGCAAAATTAGCAATGTTAAATAATCGCCCATTTTTAACTAAGTATCTAATTTCTTGTTCAAAACCCAATTGCTCTTCATACCAACGAAAATTTTTATCAGTAATATATTGTGTAAGCCAAATTGGGAGACCTGCCGCAAGCTCTCTTTTGGCATGAACTTGTTCATGTCGTAACAAAGCTTCGCGTTCAACTGAACCCTCAGGATAAGCTGCTAACCAATCTTTCATACTAGTAACATAACAATGATGACCAATAGTAGTTATCATTCCTTCAGTGAAAAGTTTGTCCTTACCCTCTTCAACTGAACTTAAAGGAGCCCATTTAGGATCTAATTTAACGTTTCTGCCAGTAGTGCAGCCAAGAATTAAAAGTATTGGTAGAAATAAAAGAATACGCATAAATTATCTTTTTTTATAGAGATTTTGGATTAGTCGTGGAAGCCACCAAATAAGTATTTTAGGTTTAACAGGCTCCTTTAAAACAAGCCCCATTAAAAAGATACTCACGCCTATCAATGGATAAGCTATCAGCGTCCAAATCGGATGCCAAAATAGATTCAGTATGACACATATAATTAATAATCCAGAAATTATCCGTAAGCTAGTCATCGTCACCAATTATATCATAAAAGAACGATTACCAAGGTGCAAGAGATGCTTGGAAATTGCTATAATCAGAATATGTATATTACTTCCAAATGGCGAGCGCTAGGAGACTCTAGTCCTGGTTCTGATACTTTAGATCCCTCACAACAATCATCCATTACTCAGATAGCAACACTACAAGTACAGACCATAATGCCACCCTCGGGAATTTCTTATGTAGACAAGATCAATGCGTTACAGCCTTTTGTTAGTAATAGAAACTATAGTGGACTAAAAGATGCAATTACTAATTTATTAGCAGATCCACAACTGTTACCTAATGCAGGGACTCTAATAGACCCACTTAATGCAATTTTACAAACGATCAATAATACTAAAGACCCAACTACAATTGATAATTCAACTATTCAAAAAGTTTTAACTACTTGTGGCATTTTAGCCAAAAATGAAGCATTGGCAAATCCAAGTCAACGGGATAAAAATGCCGCTAAACTTCAGAGCCGTATTGACAAATTGAATCTGGCTATTAGCAATTTTCAAACTAATAATAGTGGTATTTGGGCAATTTATAACAGAATTAGTGGTAAATCGAAAGAAATGTATACTCCGATCCAACAAGAAGAAGATACAATAGCTAACGATATCAAAATTCAACCATTATTATTCGAAGATCGCACACAATTACTAGCTCAAATTCGGAAGACTGAGCAATCCGCATCCATGGCTTTGAAGTTAGCGGCGGGTAGTAGCATTTTATTTATTGGTTATATTATTTTTGAGATTCTCAAAGCGGGTGCTGCAAAGGGAGCCACTGCCGCTTATCAATGGGGCGTTGGAAAAGCCAAGGAAGTAGCTGTTAAGAAAGCAGCGCATCACGCCAAAAGATTGCGCGCTAAATATGTTGGTAAACCCAAAAAGAAAACGAAGAAAAAGAGTAAGAGTAAAAAAGAGACTAAATAGAATCAAAGCCTTTTTGGGCCAGTTGCTGAATTTGGTCTAAGCTCAGTTCAGATCTCTCAATCCCACCAACAATATTCTCCAATATATTTTTAAACTCAATAATTCGATCGTTTTGATCTTGGACGGAGCAAGTATCAAAACATTCATGAAAATGGACTGGAATCTTAATTGATTCTGTGGTTGTCTTTTTAATTTGCCCTTTATGCAAAAAGAAAACATTAGACTTTTTAACATATTCTTCAACAGATTCATCAGTATAAGCAACAAAATCTTCTAAGGCATCACCGAGAGACTCGTATTCTTCAATTAAATATTGAAAATTACATTGCGGGCAAGCTAACCCAATTGGATTACAGCCAAAATGCTCGTGAAAATATTTTATTGCTTCTTCACGAGGAGCTTCAATATAGACTTGGGCATAGGGAAATTCTGGTTCATCAATATCTAGAAAAGCAGTCCAAGGCATATTACTCCAATTAAACTCCAAAGTGCTGTATTCACTGTGTCAAATCCTCAGCGGCCCATATAATTTTGTTGCCCACTAGATCAAGATTGTAGGACCCCCACCGATCTTGATTCCAAATAATACTTTTACCGCTTATCAAGAAATTACCATCTGGCGAAACATTCTTAGCCTGGAAAGCAGGTAACATACTCAGTTCCGCCAAGTTTTTCCCATCAGTGTCAATAATAAACCAGCGACCACTTGAAAGTTTGAAATAAATATGCCCACCTTGAGATTCTATTTTAGAGATAAACCGGTCATCTAAAGTGCCTTTAGTGGCGAGGATTTGTTTATTATTACCATCTTTAGTATTTAGAACCCATAAAGCCCGTTTATAGATATAGGCAATTTGCCCCTTCCCAACATAGGTAAGATCATCTACTTCATTGTGTGTCATGATTTCATTGGCACTGGAATTTCCCAGTATTGCTTTTTGGGCGGAAACAATCGACAAACTCTTATTCCTGACTACGATAAAACTACCCTTCGCGGGATTTTCCTTGAGTGCAACGGCTAATTCCTGGTCACGAGTAATCTTATAGTATGTGATTGGCGCCCAAACTGGGGAAACCCAGATCGCCATAGTTAGAAGCATGGCTGGAAGCCCCAAATATGGGTGCAGCCTCATAAAGAAATCAGGTAATTTCCCGCTAAGCAAAAACCATGCACAATAAAGTGGAGAAAGTGCAATTCGAAAGGGTAAAATTATGAGGCTCTTAATTAGCTTACCGAGCTTTGATGGTTGGGGTGGAGTTGGCGGAACATTGAATTTGCCATCAAGTCCTTGATCGATTAGACGGAGCATCCCTGCCACATCGGGACGGTAATCAGGGATAGGTTGAAGGGCCTTGTCGATTAAATCATCCAACCATTCCGGGTAGAGACCCGCTTCACCAGGCTTTTTAGATGGTTTCGTATAGGAGCCAAAGGGTAGACTTCCCATCAATAGCTGATAAATAACAATTCCAATTGTATAAATATCACTCTTGGTCGTTACGGGATAAACTTTCCCATTGACTTCTAGACGCCGTTGCTCCGGTGATTGATAACCCTCGGTACCTCCGAGCAGGCTTTTTTGAACATTGGCTATCTGAATAATGTCGCTCTGCAAACCAGAATTTTCTACCTGAATGTGACTCACATTATTACTCTGAAGTGTTTTAGCCACATTAAAATCAAAAAGATAGACATTATCTTTATCATCAATACCGATATTACGTGGCTTCAGATCTTTATGAACAATACCGGAAAGATGCGCGTAATCCAAGATTTTTAGTAAATTTTTGACAATAGTTAGAGAACGTCGATAGGGTAGTCTGTTCTTAGACTCATTCAAAAGATTGTGAAGGGTATTTGGAATATAATCCATCACTAGATAGCTACCACCTGCATAACTTCCCAAACGAATCGGGGTCGGAATATTAGGATGTTTAAGAATCGATAAAATTTCAGCTTCCGCTTCCAGAAGTGGTGCGTGAGCTTTGTTAGGAACAAATTTGAGGGCAAAAAATTGTTTTGGGAGCAGCTCCGGTGATACCTTGTAGACTTTGGAAAAACCACCCTCTCCAATCAAACTTAAAACCTGGAATCCATCAATGTTTTCTCCAACTAAAGTTTTTTGATCTTTAATAGAAGATCCAGTAGACTGAGTATCAGAATCGCCTCGAACAAAGGTCTCGGGCAGTTGATTAGACTTCGGCGTCCCATCAGCCTTTTCTAAGAACAACATATACACCTCTAATGCCAAGTTAGCATAGTGTCGCGAATTGTCAAGACTAGGTGTTTTCAACGAACAATTAGTTGATAATATATTATTTGCGTTTCCGCTTCCGCAAGGTAACTGATGGTTTTTTGAAGAATTTATGGTAAACGAAAGCCCCACCAACTATAGCTAAAACAAATAATAGGCCAATATTGCTAATACCATTGAAATCAGAGAATTCCTTAGTCCAGGCACCTCGGCGGGTCTTACTAAATTCGGGAACGAACTCTCCTTCTTTAACTTCTTTTTTATAAGTTTGCTGTCTCATCACTTGAATATCACGAGGAATATCTTGATAGTCAACGTTCTTAGCTTGGGCAATCAAAGTTTTTCCACGGAGTCTCATCTCACCAGGAAAAGTGCTCATATTAATTGTTGAATAGGCGGAATCACTCATTCCCCTATTTTACTATTTTTCTTTGCTACTTTTCTTCGAAAATCCAAAGAGGATCTTGGCCGTTGAGATTAAGCCACTTGTAATCAGTCCCATCAGCCTTTTCTAAGAACAATCTATGTCCTTCATTACGAATTCGCCATAGTCCATCTGGAGATATGTCACCTATAGAGTTAGATTCAATTCGACTGATAGGGAGCACAGAACCATCATAAAAACGATACCATCTTCCGCTGCTCTCAAATTTTATGTAAATAATATCTTTAGATGCGCAAAGATCAATAATATCATGTGCATACTTAGCGCCAAATCCTTGATAGATCTCATCATTTACATCAGTTCCTAGCAAAACTTGCCGAGTAATTTTCGTATTTAGATTAGTGATAAAAATGGCGCCTCGACGTTGCTTATAGTCGTTGTAAACATGTTGTCCGATCCAGGCAACACTATTATTAGTATTGATGTATGCAATTTGAACAACTTCGCAAGGGCATTTAATTTGGGTCAAAGGTATCTCTAATTCTGAAATATCCTTAGCCTTAAAAGTGTAAATACAATGGCCTTCTTTGTAAATAATAGTTCCAGTTAGGTGGGCATTTTTAATTGCTGCTTCAAGCTTAGCCTTAGTTTGTTTATTATTTTCAACAGTATTTGAAATAAAATATGCAATCCCGCTTAAAGCACCAATTATTAGAAACCCAACTATAAGAGTAGTCGAATACTTTTTAGTAATAGCCAAAGTATTACTCCATCTATTTGTTATTGAGGTCTTAAAAGATGTGGCCCTCTGACCCCAAGTAGTTTTACATCTACGGTTGTCCAAAGCTGTTAAAATAGCCGATCGCATTTCGGGAGCATCTTGAAATCGATCATTGGGATTCGGCGCTAGAGCTTTGCTAACAATAGCATCTACCCAAGCAGGCAAAGTTTTAACAAGATGAGAAGCTGGTTTGTAATTTCCTTGTGGTAAATAACCGGTCAGCATTTGATAGAAAATAACTCCAAGTGAATATAAATCGGTTTGGGGCGTAACAGAATATTGAAAACCTTCAACTTTAAGTTTCAATTGCTCCGGAGAAGCATAACCTTGTGTCCCACCGATCAGACTTCGTTCTACATTTCCAATTTTTAAGACTTCACTATGCTGAATCTGACTATTATCAATACTTTCTTTTTTTTGGGGTTTGACTAAAGTAGTGTTATTGGAAATGTTAAAATCCAAAAGAACTGGATGCCATTGTCTTATCTCTTCTCGCGCTTCACGATCCCATCGTAAACCTATATTGGATGGTTTGATATCTTTATGAATAATATTTTGACTATGTGTATACTGTAAAATTTGTAACAACTCTAGAGTTAATCTTGTTGCCTCTTCACAAGATAAACGCTGATTTTGACTAGATTCTAAATAGCGTTTGAGATTACTCATTACAAATTGCATCACCAAATAGCTGCCCTCGGCACAGGTGCCCATTTTAACCGGGAAGGGAACTCCGGGATGATGCATTAAAGAGAGAATCTGAGCTTCGGCTTCCAACAAAACTTTGTAAGCCGGATCTCGAACTAGTTTGAGAGCAAATCGTTGCCCAGGTAAGCCCTCTGCCTCGACTTCATAAACGGTAGAAAATCCCCCAACACCAACTTGAGTTAAAATTTTGAAATTATCTATTTGCTTTCCAATTAGAGGATCAGCGTCATCCTTGTTTCTCATAAGCCGTTTAGCCTCCTCAATAAGTTCAGCTTCTTCAATCCAAGTATCAGGCATATATCTACATTACCTCCGTATCAAATAAATACAATATTTTTTCTAATTACGTAATTAGAAATTTGATTTATTACATTCTGCGAGAATTTCGGTGATGTTTCCTTGTAAAATTTTTTCTAAGCCAAACCACGATTTATTTAAGCGATGATCTGTAAATCGATCTTGAGGGAAATTATAGGTTCTAATGCATCCACTTCGCGAACCGTCCCCTCTTAATTCTGCCCGTTGTTTAGCAGCCCTCTCCTCTTCAATATTTCTATAATGATCGGCCACTCTACTAGTTAATATTTTCCAAGCACGCTCTAAATTAGCGTGTTGAGAACGACCTTCACATCTCACGTTAATACTAGTAGGAAGATGAGTTAATCTAATTGCAGTTTCAACTTTATTGACGTTTTGCCCTCCGGGCCCCGAACTATGTGTCTTTTCTATACTTACGTCGATTTTGTTAATTTTATAATCAACTTCATCTATCTCTGGTAATACCACAACACTTGCCGCACTAGTATGCATTCTCTTAGCTGCATCAGTCGGACTCACACGTTGAATCTTGTGACTTCCTGATTCAGATTTAAAGGCAGCATAGGGACCTTTACCCTCGATTATTAGAGAAATGTTTTTGAAACCACCTTGATTACCATGACTAATATCAGTAATCTCAACTTCCCATCCCTGTTTCTTAGCATATCGCACATACATTCCAAATAACATTTCGACGAAGAGTGATGACTCGTCGCCTCCGACGCCAGCTTGGATTTCAATAATAGCGTTAGCCTGAGAAACGGGTGGGCGTAAAATCGCCCCTATTTCCTCAGCTAGCCGTTGTAACTCTCGCTCTTTTTCTACAAGTTCTTCTAAAGCGAGAGGTCTCAATTCAGGGTCTTCAATAAGTCGTAAGTCTTGGCATTCTGCAGATATTTTTTTATGTTTTTGAAAGGCGGGGATAAAACGATGTAATTTGCTATAGGTGCTAAAGACTCTCCTGTGCGTTCTCCCATTGGAAGAATGAAGGGTCTTGCATTTGTTGTTGTAATTGTTGATAGGCAGCTTCTTGCTGCTCAAACCATTGATAATTCATGGACAACTCCTAACACAATCTTACTGAGAGTTTCGGAAATTGCAAGTACTAAGGTGTGATTTGTTTTAGCCAGCTAATAGGGACAGGAGCTGCAAATCTAACATCACCAATTTGTTTCAAAGAGGCTCGCCAATCGTATTCATTACCTTCAAAGCCGACATCTTCAGCTTGCTCCAAATCCACACGTAATAAGGATTCAAATTTTTTGGGAATTTTAACTTCTAGAACAACAATTTGATCCCAAGCTGCGTCGCTAGGAAACAGTCGATCAAACTTGAAAGGATTAAATTCATTATGAATTTGAACCATGTATGCTATTTTTGCCCACAATAAAGCGGCATCGTAAGTTCCAGAAAGAAAAACACCGAAAGTTCCAGCACCGCCCCATCCCTGCGTCTCTTTAATTCCTCCAAATTTTTCAATTTCTTTGATATGCTCTTTCAAAGTCCCATGATATAGTTTGGGAATTGCTTGAGATTTTCTCTTTTTCTTTGATGCCTTTTTCTTATTAGCCATTATTCAGATGATATCAAAGTGTCTTTTTTAAAAGCTCCAAAAACATCAGAATCTTGTGTCAAAAGAGAAACATCTTCATCAATAATAGCCCAGGTGATTACTTTTTCATTACATTTAGGGCAAATTTGACGTGACATTCAATTTCGCCCTCGAAGCCTAAAATTTAGCGATGAAGGGAACAAATATGATTTTGAAAACACACAAATAACTGACAATTTTGGCAAGTTCCATAATTTGTCATTACCACTTTATCACAAACCTCATGAACCGGCATCTTTTTTCTAAAACCATCCCATTTCGTATCTATCAGTTCAACGGGTTCACTACAAAGAAAACAGTAAATAGTGTGGAATTCCTCTAATCGATCTGCAAGATTGCGAAGTAGCTGAGCTAGTTTTTTCATCGTTAATCAAAACAAACTGTCAATAGTAATGGGCCTGGAGCTAGCCCCAAAGTTTTAATCTTATCGGCCAATTGAGATAATTGCTGTTGCCGAACCGAATCTGCGACCCAAGCAGGCTTCACCGATTCGCAACAAGCAGCCTCTCCAAGAGTAATAAACTCGCCCTCATCATGAATTCGATAACTACACTTTAAATCTCCAGTCAAATCTTCAACAAGAACACAAATTTCATCACCGTAGTTCTGACCATTGTATGTTAAAGATCTTTCTGTAGCTGAAGTATCAATAACTTTAACTTTTTTCGCTAATTTAACTCCTGTTTTAGAATCATAACGATCTTCATAATGAAAAGTTGCTTTTTTCCCCGGTTTCTCAAAACACTTTTGAAATGTTTCCAAAGACAATGTATAACCTAGCATCAAATCCCAACTACTCATAAATTTTTCTCAATTCTTTTTGATATTCCTCAACACAATTGCAATCATCAACATCATCATTATTACGAATACCCGAGCCTTGACAAAATTTACAATCGGGCCGGCCTTTGGAAAACTTAGCTGAATCACGATGAATGTATTTTATTTTCTCTTGGAGCAAAACTTGATAGCCGTCAAAATTGGGAAGTATAAGACCGCTCCTAACCAAAGGTTTAAGTTCGGTAATAATAAAATTCCAGTATTTTCGTTGAAGGTAGTCACGCAGGGCCCCTTCAATTTCACTAGGACTTAGGATAATTTCCATGTTACTCCCAAGGAAGTATATTATTTTACCACAAGACTCCCTCTATGACTTTAGATTGATCTTTCCAGAAGTATAATCATGAAAATCAAAAAAGACTTTAATTGGGAAAAATCCAATTAACGGATGCGCAATACAATTATGAACTACCAAAATAAATGCCGTCTAACAGAAACTTGTCGTCTTCGATATTTTCGAAGACGAGCATGATAACGTTCTTCAGAACCATTTTCTTGGTCCAGTTCATCTAACATTTCAAACATTATCATCCCTATTTATAGACGTGCCACTCAACTTGAAAACCATCGGGAACATGGCTGATTCGAGCCTCATCACCGAAGTAAGAATGGTGTCTCTTCATCGCCTCAACAAAAGATTCAGCATCCTGTATTGAAGTAAAAAGACATTCGCCAAAATAGCTGTCATCGTCGCGTGCGGTATAAGTTTTAGTAGCGTTGTATAAAGTTGCTAACTTTTCTAAATGATTATTAGTATCAGGGATATCGTAACGACGGTAAACATGTTGTGCAGGAGGAAGTCCTAAATGTTCAGCTTTTTCTTTTAAAGCGACGCGCATTTGTTCCAAATTTTGGTATGCGTTCGCCAATTCAGCAACATGCATGAAATAAGGAACCCGATATTTTAATTGCCGAAACTGATTCCACGCAGTATCATAAGCGATTAATTCAGGACGTAAATATTCAAATTCCAAATCATTTGCTTGGTCATCCATTCCAAGTTGTCGATAGCTATCAATAGCCATCCGAAGAATTTGAATATCACCACTTAATTGAAACTGTTTTACTAAATCCTCGGGCTCCATGTTAATATCATAGCGTTTTTTTCGACTTTTGACGACGCTCTAAATTTAATTGAGTCCCACTGACACGTGACTTGTAAGCATTCCCATACATCAATCGACACTCAACTTCAGAGCGAACCCAAGCAATATCATAATCGGAGTTAGCTGTCATCTCGGCATCCCGTAATGTATAGGACTTAAATCCCTCAAAAATTTTAACGCCTAATTTAGTGAATTCATTTCGAAGTTCAACCACACGCTCTGAGCTTTTCTCATAAAGATAAATAGTAATACGCTGTGGATTCACATTGTTCTTAAGGAGAAATTCTAAGGCAAGTCGATCCCCGCCACGAGCACTACCGATGACGAACTGGTCACCAGCAGCAATTGCTTGTAAAATTAAGCTCTGATAGTGCTGCTCAAACTCTACTGCCGTTAAGTTTACATGACCACTGATAAATGCAATTTTCATAAGTTTGAGCACTAAATTACCTTAACTGCCGTTGCTATCAGAAGTTTGAAACCTCGAAACCGCTACCTTACCTTTAGGCCGATGATTTTTCATTGCATTAACAGCTTCTTGCAAATATCTTGCTTGCTGAGCCTTACTAATAAGACGCTGCCTAAGATTTTTATAGACAGCATTCAAAGCATCTTGCGAACGAAGTGATTTTCTTCGGAGACGGATTAATTCCTTATCCTTTTTGAAAACAATATCTAAAATTAGACTATAAACATCTTTACTGACATCTGCCACACGCAGGATTCGACGCAATTGGACATTAGTCTCATTAATTAGATCTAAGGTTTGAACTTCACGCGTTCGAGAACGTTGAAAAACACGAGCTTGACGTCTCGTGGTTACGTCTTCGTTCGCACCCCCTGTTTCTGTTTCACTTTGACTCTCATTATCTTGTTGTGTCTCATCAATCATAGAATTATCATTCCTATTCCTCATAAAGTCATCATCCTTATCTATTCCAGATTCCGGCATCTTATTCTCATGATTTGAAACGACACAATCACCCTTGAAAACCATAAGATAATCCCTCCATTGGGAAATTAATATCATCGAGATCAGTGCAACTATATCAGTTTAAAAATTAAGTGCAATCTCTAAGGTAATTAGCTAAGGTCAATCTGCAATCCAAAATTTTGTTGAAGCTCCAAGAGGGCTTCCGCATTCCCAATTGCGTCATCGACGGGATGATGAGTATGTTTCGTTTTTCGAAGATGTTTAAAACTAGCTTTGGTGTTTTTAACCAAGCCATTATAGAGACTTCCTAAATTTTTAGAACTATATCCGAAAGGATTTTTTCCAATAAAATGATGAAAATACCAACATGTGAACATCCAATCAAAAGCATTATTATCAGCAATAAAGATGGGTCTACCTCGGGTGTTGTCTTGAATCCATTTTTCGAAATCTAACATCACTTCCTTGGGATCATCAAATATTAATGTTTTTTCTCGACTAAACCCCGAGACTGCCAAGGCTTCGGGATCCCATTTTTCTGAGATAGGTTTTAGTTCACCATAGAAAGTTCGCGAAAGTGATGGCTCTACGATTACTGCTCCGAAGGAGATCATGGAATAATCACCAGGAATCGGACCATCAGCTTCAACATCAATCATAAAATATGTCACAAGTCTTCCTTTTTTTTGTTATGATATTTTTATGTTAGGTTACTTTGGACGGCATGGTGGACACGGTGGACACGGTGGACACGGTGGACACGGTGGACACGGTGGACGTGGTGGGCGCGGACGTGGTGGGCGCGGACGTGGTGGGCGCGGACGTGGCGGTCGATGGCCAGGATGGTGGGGCGGTGGATGGGGATATCCTTATTGGGGTTATGATTATCCGTATTACCCATACTACGATTATATTTCAGAATTCCCTGATTATACTGATATCTCAGGCAATCTAGCCACTTCGGTAATTGCTAAGATCATTACTTCTATTGAGAGTGATCCGAAACTTAATACAGACGACAAAAAACGGATTTTAGCAAGTCTCCGCAATCTTATGTAGAATTTTGATAAATTTGAAGCCAAGCTTCCACAGCATTTTGTAAATAATTCTGACATTTTTGATGATCTAATCTGTTTTGAGTTCGAAGTTTTCCTTGGGCATCAACACAAAATGGCCGTTTAACTTTAGTATAGATATTATTAATACGATCCGCTACATTTTCAGCGCTGAAACCACCAGCAACGCCAATAGTTGTATTAGGCAAGGCATCATCTAGAGAAACTAACAAGTCACAAGATTTTTCTAAATCAAAATCTTTTCCCTCACCACCTGAAGGGTCAATTAAAAGATAATCAGCCTGACCTTGATATCTAGTTAAAACCGCTAAAATTGTCTCAAGCTCCTGAGACAACACCTCGCGCGGTAACTGCAAGACCGTAATCAAATCTAATTTACTCTTGATTTGCTGAATCTGCGCTGCATCAGGCCATTTTTGATTGATTTGAATAGCCTGACTCAATTCGGGCCAAATCGAATAACCAGCAGCTTTAAATGGCCACGGCTCTTGATACAACCTTAATACCTCTTCTGCCAATTTATCTGGATTATCAGTATAATAATGTACCATTCTTAGAGTATTAGCAGGTAAGACTTGGAGAATTTTTATCAATTCTAATAAAGAAGGCGATGTTGCACCACCAGTAAATGGGTCAGAAAGTCTTTTGTTGGAACAGGTGCACCCCAACATAAGCTTGACATACTCCCCACGGCTAAAGCCGGGGGATTCTAAGTTGCATCTCTGAACATCGAGACTCAGAGCCTAGTGTTTCCTGCTTCATCGACCTAGTTA
>Ga0334722_10001033_pt1 | contig 36883 bp, 54 predicted proteins | sample C3_bottom_MG_FD_207210 | JGI IMG/M metagenome (GOLD analysis project Ga0334722, IMG submission 207210) | Sediment microbial communities from Yellowstone Lake, YNP, Wyoming, USA - C3_bottom | ecosystem: Environmental > Aquatic > Freshwater > Lake > Sediment | place: USA: Wyoming | collected... | reverse complement strand
ATTGGGTTTAAAGTAAACAAGGGGGATTCAATGCAAGAAGCTTTACAAACCACAGTAGCACAAGAAAATAATACCGCAATTAGCACAATTGTTGAAAAGCCAGTCGTGGCTGAAGTTGCAACAGTTGATGCTACCAAAGTTGAAACAAAAGAAGATCTACAACAAAAAGTAGCACCTAAGTTTGCAGCTTTAGCTAAAAAAGAAAAGATGATCTATCAAAAGAACCAAGCCGTTAAACAACGTGAAATGGAACTTGAGAGAAAGACACAACTTCTTGCCACTAAAGAAAAAGCAATCCAATTAGCTGAGACAGATCCTGAACAGGCTATGAAGCTACTTGGCTGGACTTATGATCAGTTGACTGAATATAAGTTAAAAGGCAAAGCTCCAGTTGATAGATCAGTTCTTCAAGTTAAAGAAGACCTGGAAAGATTTCAAAAACAAGTAGAAGAAAAAGAACGAAAACAATTAGAAGATCAAGCAAAACAAGCTCAAACAGAACAACAACAAACAATTAATGATTTCAAATTACAAGTAGTTAACTTTGTTTCAGAAAAGAAAGATGATTATGAACTTACTAATCTATTTGGAGAACAGGCTCTTGTTTATACGGCAATTGAAGAACACTTTAAATCTACTGGGAAAATATTAAAACAAAATGAAGCTGCTAAGGTAGTTGAAGATTATTTAGAAGACATGCTAAACCAAGGTATGAAGACAAAGAAATTTATGGCAAAACGTCAAGTTCTTGAGAAACCAGCCGAGAAACCTAGAGAAGTTAGGGAATCAAAAACCTTGACTAATGATTTGGTAACAACTGTTGGACCTGGATCTTTACCAGCAAAGACAGAAGAAGATAGAATTAAAAGAGCGCTTGCAGCTCTTGAGGGAAGTAAGACATAATTTAAGCGAAGCGAATTAGTGGGAAAGCAAAGAAGTTAATCCCTTTTAGGACTAGGGTTAGGTCCTAGTAAAGTTATTCAAAGCGCGGCCATGCAATTACCGCAAATAATTTGACGATAAACTTTTAACCTTTAAGGGAGAACTATATGAGTTCAAGTGCATTTTTAGACTTAACATCTATGAACGCGGCACTTAAAGAACTCTATGATGGACAAGTCGTAGAGAACTTGGTGTACGCGGATAATCCTGAATTAGCTCTTGTGAAAAAGAATACTGACTTCGGTGGCAAATATAAACCTGTCCCGATCGTGACTGGCGTTTCACAAGGTCGTAGTGCTACGTTTTCAAACGCTCAAGGTAATCAAACCTCAGTTCAAATCCAATCTTTTTTGCTTACTCGTAAACAAGACTATTCGATTGCAACTATTGACAATCAAACAATGCTTGCATCACGAACAGATAAGATGGCCTTCTTAGAAGGAGCAAAACTTGTAATTGATGGAGCTATCAGATCAGCTACTCTATCTCTTTCAAGCTCTCTTTTTAGAAGTGGAACTGGTTCGATTGGTGTTATTAGCTCTATTTCAACTGGAGTTATCACACTTACGAATACGACTGATGTTGTTCAATTCGAAATTAACCAAGTATTACAAGCTAATGCTACAGATGGTGGAACACCACGAGCAGCTCTTGGTTATGTAATTGCGGTTAACCGATCTGGAGGCACAGTTACTGTATCTGCTACAGGTCTTGGAGGAGCTGCTGGAACACCTTCTGGTTGGACAGCTGCGGACTTCTTGCTTGTACAAGGAGATAATAACAATAAACTTTCAGGACTCTCTGCTTGGCTTCCTGCAACAGCTCCTACATCTGGAGATAATTTCTATGGTGTAGATAGGTCTGTTGATACGGTTCGTCTTGCAGGTGTTCGCTATGATGGATCAGCACAGAGCATCGAAGAAGCTCTGATTGATTCAAGTTCTCTAGTAGCACGTGAAGGTGGAAAACCAAATGTTGGTGTTATGAACTATGCTTCATGGTCAGCTCTTGAAAAAGGACTTGGTGCTAAAGTTCAATATATTGACATGAAAGGTCCTGCCGACATTGCTTTCAGAGGCATCATGGTTAATGGTGCAAGCTCAACGATTAAAGTGTTTCCAGATAGAAATGCACAAGCACGAACATGCTACCTGCAACAAATGGAAACATGGTGTCTTGAGTCACTCGGTGATGCACCTCAGATCTTGAGATATGGTGATGGACTCGAAATGTTGCGTGTGGCGAATGCTGATGCTGGTGAAGTTCGTGTTGGTTACTATGCTAACCTTCGAACAAATGCACCAGGTTGGAATGCCAACGTTACATTGAGTGCTTAATTTATAACGAGGGGCCTTCGGGCCTCTCGCTTCTTTCTCTTGGGGGCAAGAGGAAGTCGTAAACCCGCCCATTAAGGGGAATTTATGGCTAATCGTTGGTTCACACAGTTTCCAAAAACATTGGAAAAAGAAGTTTGTTCAATCTATGCACGAGTAACGTTTGGATCTTCAGGAGCTCCTACACTAGATACGACAAATTCAAAAGGTATAGTTTCAGTTACTAGAAATAGTGCTGGGAAATATACATTCGTATTTGGAACTAATAGTGGAATGCTTGATACATACAATCGTCTTTTGATGGTTGAAACGTATTATGATTCCACTGGAAACTCTGGAACAGCTCCAACTGCTCCATTGACGTATTTAACCGGAAACTCCATTGCTACCGCTGGAACTGCAAGTCTTCAGTTGGTTATGACTAATACATCTGGAACTGCAACTGATCCTGCAAGCACTGAAGTGTGGCTGTTTAAGTTTGAACTTAAAAACAGCACAGCACCATAAGGAGATAGAAAAATGGCAATGACAGCAACTATCGCATTAAGTACTGCTACTTCGTATATCAACCAAGTGGTTAACTGTTCTTTAACAGTTAGTAACTCTAGTGGCTCAACAGTAAGTATGACTTCAATCACACCAACTGTGAAAGCAACTGGTGATGGTTTAGGTGCACCTGCAGGTTTAGGACTTGTGCCTTTAAGCACAGGATTTTCCACCTCTGTGGCAGCAAGTGGTTCTACAGTATTTACATTCTCTGTAGTTCTATTTTCTCCAAGTGCAACTACATATGATGTTGGAGCTCAATGTCTATCAAGCGATGGGTCAAGCTTTGCTCCAACCGCTACGACATTGACAGTATTACCATTACCACTTCCAGCGAGTGAATTATGATTCCAAAGATCACAACGATTACAGCTAAGCTTCATCCTCATGGAACCGAAAATAGCCAAGATATGGTTCCACAAGATGAACCTGATGATCATATTGAAGTTTTAAATAGCATTGCTGAAGAAGCTTTGCAGGCTATTACTTCAAGAGATTCTCACGGGCTTGCACAAGCATTAGCTGAATTTTGGGATGCAATTCGAATCGCTGATGAAGTTGAAGACGAAGAACACGAGTTATAGGAGAAGACCATGTCCACTACGATGACATTAGCACAGTTATCTGATGCTATTCGCCAAAGAGCGGACATGGTCAATGCCTCTGGGATTTATACAAACACTTTTGTAACAGCTAGCGAATTAACTTCTTATATTAATCAAAGCTATTTTGAGCTTTATGATCTTCTAGTTCAGAAGTATGGAGATAATTATTATGTAGCTGCTCCATTATCATTCAGTACAGATGGAACTACTTTTCAATATCCTCTACCTGATGGAACTAATTATTCAGCAGCACCAGCTCTTTATAAGTTTTTAGGACTAGACTTAGCTTTATCCCCTAATAGTCAGGATTCATTTGTTACTATAAGACCATTCATGTTTTCAGATCGTAACCGTTATGCAGTTCCTAACTTTCAAAGTTTTTATGGAGTTACAAATCTTAGGTATCGCTTAAATGGGACGAACTTGTGGCTAACACCCACTCCTGCAGCAGGACAGACGTTACGACTATGGTATGTGCCCAGACTTACTCAACTCATAAGTAACTCAGATACAGCAGATGGTATTTCAGGATGGACAGAATACATAATTGTAGACGGTGTTATTAAGTGCAAAGAAAAAGAAGAATCAGATGTTTCAGTTGAAATGGCTCAGAAGCAAGCATTGATTCAAAGGATAGAATCTGCAGCAGAAAATAGAGATGCTGGAAATCCTGCAGTTGTATCAGATGGACAATACTCAGATCTATGGTGGCCTACAGGGAATGGATCTGGTTATAACAGTGGAGCTATGTAATGGCTGATGTAATGTCTATCGCTAAAGTTCAAACTGATGACAGAAATGTAAATCAATTACAAAATAATATAATTTCAGGAGTTAATCCTGTTTTAAAAAATCCCTTAGTTAATGGAAATATATTGACTTCTGTTTTGCTTAACTCAGGAAATAATACGGTTAACCATAAGCTTAACAGAAAGCTTCAAGGATGGTTCTTAGTTAGACAGCGTGCTCCAGCAGATGTCTCTGATAATCAGGATAATAACCAGAATCAAGATACAACATTGGTATTAGTAGCAAGTGCGGAAGTGACAGTTGATCTATATGTTTTTTAGGAGAATGTAAATGCCGACTACAACAACTCCGAATATGAATTTAGTATTACCGGATGTAAGCGTAGAACCTGGACCTCAGTGGGCCAGTGATCTAAATACAGCTCTTGATTTAGTAGATGCCCATGATCATACCACTGGCAAAGGAGTGCCAGTACCTTCTGCTGGATTAAGTATAAATGCAGATCTTCCATTCGGAAATAATGATGCAACAACTTTAAGAAGTACACGTTTCACAAGTCAAGGATCTCCTTTATCTACAGCTCCTGACGTAGATTGTGTCTATGTTTCAGGCGACAATCTTTATTACAATGATAATTCAGGTAATAAAATACAGATCACATCTGGTGGTGGACTTAATCCTTCAGCAGTACCACAAGCTACTACGACTACTTTCGGAACAGCTAAGCTTGGATCAGTAACTCCTCCTGCAATTGGAGTTGGTACTGCAGGAACTGCAAATGGTGTGGTAGCAAATGCCAATCATACTCATACAGGACTTCATCAAATTCAATCAGATGCAAATCCTGCTTTAACAGGAGATGTAGTTTTAGCATCTGGTGTAGGTGTTGCTTTAACACAAACTTCTCAAACAATAACGGTAAGCGCACAATCAGGGGCATCAGGACCTGTATTTGCTTTTTATAATTTCGGATAAGGAGAATTTAAATGGCAGCCAATACTAATGCGGTTTTTCTTTTAACTCCAAAGACTGGTTTTACTATAACAAGTACTTCAGCCGTTACTAGTTTTGATGGAACGGATGCAAACGTTAAACTGCTATTTACTGCCAGTGCAACATTTGGATCTAAAATAGAAGATGTTTACTGGCAATATACTGGAAGTACAGGGGCCAATAGTCCTAATATTAGATTCTGGATAAATAATGGATCCACAGTAGCGACAGCTGCTAATAATAGCTATCTTATGGAATTTAATATTCCTAATGTGACTGTTAGTCAAATGGCAGTTAACTCTCCTGGATCTGTTGGACTTATGTGGAGAGCTAATTTAATTTTACCAGTTAGTTATAGATTATATGTTGCAACTACTGCTGCGATAACAAATGGTATTGCAGTTACTGCGGTTGGTGGAGATTATTAATGAGTAAATTAGATTTTTTTGGTTTCCCATTACAACCAAAAGAACCAAGCGAGATTTTAATTAATACAGGAAATGGTAATGGATCAACATTCACTGGGGTAAGACGATTTGATAATATTGCCTATAGTAGTGGTGCTGCAATTTATACATTGGATTATTCTGAAAGAGCTGCAATTGGTACAGTCCTATTAATAAATGAAGATGGACTATATGAAATTTCAATTGGAGATTTAGTAGGTGGAACTCTTGATTCTGGAGTTGCAAAAAACATTTTAGCATCTCAAACTACTTCAGCATTCAGTGCAATTCCTGCTTATTTAAAACTAGTATCTTTATCTGGAGCTAGTTCAGGTAATTCTACTAGATCAAGATGGTTAGAAAGAGGAGATAAACTATATTATCTTAGTAATGGAACAAGCAGTAATGCTGATGTTGCTTATTTACATGTAACACAAGTCGCTAGGTTATGAGCGTGAAATGGCACTGGTAAAACAGAATGTACCAATTAGTTTCGAACAAGGGATAGATACAAAAACCGATCCTAAACAAATCTTAATAGGAAAGCTTTTCATTCTAGAAAATATGATATTCATTTCTCCAAAACGTCTAAAAAAGAGAAATGGATTTATGTCATTGCCTTCAAGTATAAATGGAACAGCCAATTCAATAACTGCAGGTGCAAGCCTAAGCACATTTAAAGATGAGGTGATAGAAACAGATGGAACGACAGTATACAGTTTCGGGGATGAAACCCAAGGATGGACAAGCAAGGGAAATCAGTACAATGTGGCTGTTAACGCCGCACCGGTGGTCAGAAATACATATCAACAAACCTCTCAAGATTCCTGCTTTCATCCATATGGGCTCTATACATTTGTGTGGGAGGATTCGTCAGGAGGGTCCAGATACTCAGTCATTGACCAAACCACTGGTCAACATATTGTCAGTAACGTTCTCATCTCAGCAACAGCTAGTATCCCAAAATGTTACACCCTTGGAACACAAGTCATTATTATATTCTTTGATTCATCCAATAGTAGAATTCGTTATAAGACTTTTCCGGCAGTAAATCCAACTGCTATTACATCTGCTGTAGATCTAACAACAGATAACAATACTACTCCTGTATTTGATGCCATTGTAACAAATAATAGATTTTTTCTTACTTATAATAACAATACAGCAGGAATAAACATTTTATATCTAATACCAATACTTTTAACCCCAGTAACTCTCACAGTTGCAGGAGATGCAGCACAGACCATTTCTTTATTCTCAGACACATCAAATAATGTATGGGTTATTTATTATAATGGTACATCGGTAAAAGTATTCATAGTTGATTTTGATTTAGTATCAGTTTTGACGACGACAGTTATAGAAACTATTGCTAATGTCCAGAGAGTTACCGGAGATTATAATGGAACTTTGGGACAATTATTTTATGATGTTAGTGGAACTCCTAATTCTAATTTCTTTACTAAAATAAATACATTAACAGTATCTGGAACAGTAGGAACGCCATCAGTTCTATGTAGATCTATCGGAATAGCTTCTAAATCTTTCTTTTATAATAATATGTCTTTGATTATTCTTGCATTTGATAGTCCACTCCAACCTACATATTTCTTATTAAATAATTCAGGAGTTGTACTTGCTAAAATATCACCTGATTTAGGTGGAGGAATTCCTTCTAAACGGATTGTTCCTAATGTAAATGAAGTTTCTACCGGAGTATTTGAAATTTCTTATCTTCAGAAAGACTTTGTAACGACTCAAACTGGTGGACAAGTATATTTTCAATTAGGAGTAATGTTTTCAGTATTAGACTTCACAGAACAAGCTACACAGAAAATAGAACTAGGAAATAATCTTCAATTAACTGGTGGACAATTATCAATGTATGATGGTGCCACAACAGTTGAACAGAACTTTGTTATATATCCAGAGCAAGTTACTAATACAGTTCAAAACATAGATGGAGCGCTAAGCCCCAAGCAATATCAATATGCTGTGACTTATGAATGGACTGATAATTATGGACAGATTCATAGATCCACGCCTAGTGTTCCATTAACGGTTGATTTAAATCCAAATACAGCTCAAACGGCTTTTAATTTCACAGCCGATACAAACTCATCTCAGACTCTTACGAATGTATCTAGTATTGCTAGTATTACTATAGGAGCCATAATCACTGGAACAGATATTCCATTAAATACTTATGTAATAGGAATAATCTCATCTAATAGTATTTTAATATCCCAGAATGCTACAGGAACTACCGCTAGTGTAATAATGACATTAAGGCCAAACTTTAGTTTCTTAGCATCAACTAAAAATGGTTCTGTGACAATGACTCCTGGAGATATGCAATATCTTAATCTCATAGGAACATGGACTTCAGGATCTTCGACGATAACAGTAACTGATACTTCAGGTCTTGTTGGATTTAGTGGACCTGTAGGACAAGGACAAAGATTTGATACAAACTCTGGAGATTTTCCAAATAATACAATTATCAATTCAATAAGTGGAAAGACTTTAACTTTAAGTCAACCGGCAAGCACTACTAAGACAAATACAGTTGCTGTAATAACTCAAAGATTCACAGGAGATACTATGATTGGATCTCCTGATATCACAAACGTTAATGCTTCATTCATAACCACATTTCTGAGTCCAGGTCAGCATGTGGCTATTGCAGGAGTTTATCCAGCCAATATTTTGAGAATAGTTAGTCTTGGAACTAATACTGTAACTGTGAATGTTAACTTTGGAGCAACAACTGTTGGAGTAATATTTGATGCGTTCATTAATGCATCTGCTCAATTAGTAGTTGGAGAAACAATAACTGATACCAATGCTGGGGCAACATTATTTACAGATACAACTATTGAAACTATTGCAAGTAATATAATAACACTATCTCAACCAGCTACAGCCACTCAGACAAGTGCTACTTTCAACACAAATACTGTTTTTGCTGTGACATTAACAATTCCAACGTTAAGAGTGACGTCTAAAACAGGAGTATTGATTAAAGTTTATAGAACCGAAGGAGATGGAACTCTATTTTATTTGGTTTCATCTATAACTTCACCAACATTTAATGACAAAACTGTTGATTCAGTTACTTTCTATGATGGAACTGGAGATACTCAGATAATTGGAAATGAACAATTATACACAAATGGTGGAGAATTAGGAAATATAGCTCCTCCAGTAAGTAAAAGCATCTCATCTTATAAGAATCGTGTTATTCTGATACCATCTGAATCTCCAAACCAATTCTATTATTCCAAACAAGTCATTCCTGGAAGTCCGGTCGAATTTACAGCTGAGTTTGTTCAAAATATAGATCAAAAAGGAGGTGATCTTACAGTATCACTTCAAATGGATGATAAATTGATCTTATTCAAGAACCAGAACATATTTTATATGGTTGGAGAAGGACCTTCACCTAATGGCGCAAATAATGATTTTAGTTCACCACAATTAATAGCAACAGATGTTGGATGTACTGAGATCGCCTCTCCAGTTTTAATGCCTTTAGGAATAATGTTTAAATCTGAAAAAGGAATATATCTTTTAGATAGAAGTTTAAATGCACAATATATTGGTGCAGATGTTGAGATTTATAATTCTGATACTGTGACTTCAGCTAAACTTATAGGTCCTACTAATCAAGTTAGATTCACATTAGATAGTGGAATATGTCTTGTTTATGATTACTTCAAACTTCAATGGAGCGTTTTTACTAATGTGAATGCAGTTGATGCTACAATATTTCAAGATAAACATACATATTTGCAATCAAATGGTTTGGTAAAACAAGAAACTCCAGGACAATTCAGTGATGATGGAGAATTCATAAGATGGAAAATTGTTACTTCATGGTTGTCTTTTGTTGGTATCCAAGGATTTCAAAGAGTATGGAGAATGCTTGTTTTAGGTGAATACAACACTCCTCATAAATTACTTGTAAGTTTTGCACATGATTTCAATCCTTATATTACTCAAGAAGAGATAATTGATGCTGGAGCTGCATTTCCATCAGATTTGTATGGGTCAGTATCACCATATGGTGCTGATCCTGTTTATGGTGGATTATTTCCACTATACCAATGGCGAGTAAGGCTTAATGAGCAAAAGACAGAAACTGTTCAGGTGACTCTACAAGATGCTCAAGAACCAGATTTTGGTGAAAGTGCTAGCATATCTGCCATATCGTTTGAAATAGGATTAAAGAAAGGACTCTTCAAGAAGTTGGGTCCAGGAAATACATTTGGATGAAATCAAGGAGATATACAGAATTGGATTATATGGAAATGTGTAAATGGTGGGAAAAAAGAGGACTGCCAGCACCATCAAAGGAATATTTGCCTAAGATTGGCTATTTAGTCGAAGATATGGCTGCAGGGTTTCTTTATCAAACAGATGGAAATATAGGATTATTAGATATGTATATTACAAATTCTGAACAAGAGCCTAACCAAAGAGTTGATTCTTTAAGAGCAATTACTACAAGTCTTTTGGGATACGCTAAACAAATAGGAATCAAAGCAATTAAGTTTGATACTAAATTCGATGTTATTAAAATCTTAGCTACAGAGAATGGATTTATTTATACAGGAGAGCATTCATCTTACTTTAAGGAGATATAAATGGGTGGAATAGCGGGTGGAATAGCACAAATAGCAGCTCCGGCAATAGGTGGAATGCTGGGTCAAAGTGGGGCCTTTGGATCTAGAAATACATTCAATCCTGCATCTGCTCCATTAAATACACAGCAATTCGCAGGAGCTATTAAAAGTAGCCAAGATGTTTCAAATAGAAACTTTCAAAATGAACAAGCTCTAGCAGAGGCTTTACAAGCACAAACAAGAGGTCAAGGTCCTAGTCTTGCTCAATCTCAATTACAACAAGCCACTAATAGAAATATTGCTCAGAATGCTGGACTTATTGCTTCACAAAAAGGAATTAATCCCGCTCTCGCAACAAGAGCAATAGCCCAGAATGCTGCAATGACAGGTCAAGAGATGGCAGGACAATCAGGATTGCTTAGGTCCCAAGAGCAACTAGGAGCTCAACAACAATTAGGAGGAGTTTTAGGAACATTGGGAGGTCAATCTTTAGAACAACAACAATTATTTCAAAGTGCTAATGCTGCTCAAAATCAAGCATTATTAGGACAAACCAATCAACAGAATCAATTAAATGCTGCAAGAGCACAACAAGGAGCAGAATATGGTCAGAAAATATTAGGAGGAGCAATTAGTGGTGGTGGTGCTGCTGCAGGAAAGATGTTTGGATTAAGTGATGGTGGAGAAGTTCCTGGGGAAGCTAAATTTGGTGGTGATGATCCTAAAAATGATACTGTGGATGCTAAATTATCTCCAGATGAAATTGTTCTTCCAAGAACTGTAACTAAGAGCAAAGATGCTGGCGATAAAGCTAAAGAATTCGTAGAACATATTAAAGGACAAGCAAGTAAAAAAGAATTGAGTTATGGGGATGTTCTTGCTTCTCATCAAAAATTGATGGATCGAATGGACAAATTAGAAAAGAGAGTAAGAGGCGCATAATGTCTGATTATAGTATAGCTAATGAGAATGATGATCTATTTAAAATACAACATCCAGATGGAAGTACATTTAATGTAGCTAAAAATGGATTAAGCCCTGATCTAGTTGCCAAGATAAGAGAAATGGGCAAGTCAGTACAAATACCTAAAGATGCTGTTGATGCATCTATTGAAGAATCAAACCAATCCTCTGCAGCACCAGCAGCTCCTCAAGCATCTGCAGAAAATGTTCCAACTGTTCCAACTAGCCCACAATTAAATTTGCCATCTCCATTAAAAGATATATTTCAGGAACAACAAGCTGGAATTAAAGGACTTGCAACTAGTCAAGCTGCTTTGTCTGGAGAACAAGCTAAACTTTATCAGAATTTTAATACACAAATGGATAAATCAATTCAAACATATAATAATAAGAAACAAGATATTGAAAATCAATTACAACAAAACTTCCAAGATGTTGCTTCATCTAAAATAGATCCAAATAGAGTTTGGAATAATGCTTCTACTGCCTCTAAAGTAGCGGCAACAGTAGGAATAGTTCTAGGATCTATTGGTTCTGCAATTTTAGGTAATAATAAAAATGAAGCTTTAGAAATTATTAATAGAACTATAGATCAAGATATTGATTCTCAAAAAGCAAATATTGGTAAACAACAAAGTTTGCTAAGATTTAATTTAGATAGATATAAAAATGTTCAAGATGCAGAAGCTGCTACTCGTCTTCAATATATGTCTACATTACAAGGACAACTTGCTGCATCTGCAGCCAAAGCCGGAACTCCTCAAGCTCTTGCTAATTATCATATAGCTAATGCTCAATTAGTATCTCAGATGATTCCTCTATCTGTTCAATTAGCACAAAGACAAGCTGCGATGGAATTAAGTGGTGGGGGTGGTAAAGTTCCAGGACAAGTAAATATAGAAGCTCTAGATCCATCAACAAGAGAAAGATTAGTTAGTACTCCAGGGACTCCATCAGGTTTTGCTCTTTCTAAAACTAAAGAACAAGCAAAAGAAACAAGTGATGTTTTAAGTACTTTAGATGAATTAGATAAAAACGTTGATAAAGCTATTACACATGCTCAAGAAGGCTTTGGGGCTGGAGCTTTTGGAGTAGGAAGTGAACATTATCATGCTGGAGAAGCTTTAAGAGCTCAAATGCTTACATCATTCCATAGACTACAAGATTTAAAAAGAGTTGGTACTGGAGATGCTGCAAAGCAATTTGAAAAGATGATACCTGATCCTGGTCAATTTCGAAGTGGAGAAGCTATTAAACGATTACAAATGTTAAAAGATGCTATTAGAGATAAGAAAAATTCAGAATATCAAAATCATTTAGAAGGATACAATCCAGGACAAATAAAAGAAAGTGCTCCTAAGTTAGGAAAATAATGGATACTCAAGAAGAATCCGTAAATGTTATTAATCCAGCTGGGAAATTGGTATCCATACCTAAAAGCCAATCACAAACAGCATTAGCTCAATATGGTTATAAGCCAGCATCAGATCAGGATATTTTAGATTATCAACAACAACAAACCTATGGAACTGGAGCTGGAAATGCTATCAAAGCATTTGGATTAGGAGCTGCAGGAGGAGCTACTTTTAATATTGCCCCATATTTAATGGCATCTGAAATAGCGCCTGGAGTGCCCGCAGTAATATCTTCAGAAAAACAAAAAGCATTACAGAAATATCAACCAGAAGCCTATACAGCCGGAGAAGTTACAGGAATAGGTGGAAGTCTTTTAGTTGCTCCAGAGGCTGATGCAGCAAAGATTGCTTATGATGCTTTAAAAGCAGCACAAGCAACAGGAGATGCTGCCCAGATAGCCAAAGCGGCCGCCGACTTGGCTGCTGCTAAGACAACTCTGGCAGGTCTTGATGTTGTTAATCCTGTATCTGCTGTTAGTAAGATAGGTGGAAAAGCAGCCAATCTATTATCAACTCCTGAAAACGCTTCTATTGCTGCCAAGATTCTAAATCAATCAGGATCATACGCTTTAGGGTCAGCTGTAGAAGGTTCTATATATGGTTTAGGACAAACTATCCATGAAGCTATTCTTGGAGATCCAGATGTTAATGCTGAAAGACTTATATCTAATGTTGGTTTAAGCGCTCTCTTATCAGGAGCTATGGGAGGTGCAGTAGGTGGCCTTTCTGGTTCTTATGCAGGAATTAAAAATAAATTCTTTGATAAAGAAATACAAAAAGCAGCCCTAAGAGATTCTATATCTGAAGTGGCGGCTCCTGGTCCTCCAGGATCTTTAGAAGATATGAGACAGAAACTTGCCTCAGCTCAATATATGGGATTGTCTACTGATTTACCTGGAAAAGAATTACTTCATGATGCTGCAATTAAAGTTCCAGATATGGAATTGCCTGTTACTAAGCTTCAGTTAGAAAGTCTTGTTGATCAAAATATTAGAGATAAATACAAGGCAATAAAAGAATCTGATAATTTTGCAGGAAAAACAATTAGAGATTATGAAATATTACAAAAACAAGAAGCTCTTGCAAAAACTAAAACAACAATTGAATCATTAGGAGAAAATTTAACTTCAGATCCAGTTAAAGCTGGTAATGATTTAATAAAAGGATTTAGCAAACAATATAAAGATGAAAAAGAATCACTAGGACCATTTTTCAAAGATTTTGATAAAACACGACTTAATTCAATAACAGAACCTGGAAAAATATTAACAAGTCTAGAAGGAGCAATTCCAGGAACATCTGATGTTTTAAAAATAGAGAATGGTAAATATTCAATGTTTCCATATAGAGCATCACTACCAGTTAGTCGTGAAACCTATAATGCAATGAAAGATGTAGTTGATGGATTAAATGAAAAAGTAACTATTGGTGGACTTAGAAATATAAGAGAAGCTGTTTCCGATAGAATAGACTGGATGAAGCCAAGAGAAGCAATGCAATTAAGTTCTCTTAAAAAAGGATTAATGGATGTAATACAGGACAATGTACAAGCATTAAATCCATCAATGGAAGTAAGAGAAGCCTTTAAGAAATATGCAATAAATGAAGCCAATAGAGAAGTATTAGAAAGAATAATGGGTGGAAGTATTAGTGCCAAATCTTTTGGTAAAACTATAAAGCCAGAAGATGTAATATCTAGAATATTTGGTAATACTATATCTGTTAAAGCAGCAAAAGAAATCTTAGGTCATAATGAATTTAATAAAGTTGTTGGAAATTATCTTTCTCATAATATGGAAAAAGTTACTGATGCAGCGACTAATGGGTTTTCATCTAAAAGATTTAATTCATTTTTAAAAGGGAAATCTCCAGAATTAAATGAGGCTTTTAAAGACAATCAAGATAGATTATCCAGGATTCATGCCCTAACAGATATAATGAGAATATTGCCTGATTCAGGACCATTAAATCCTTCTGGAACAGCTACAAAATTAAGCCTTTTAGAAAAAATGAAACACATATCACATTATTTATCGAAAGAGGGCTTGGCTTCTGTTCCTGGAAACGCATTGAAATTTTTATCTGATAAAATGGGAGAAGCAAAACAAGCAAGAGAAATAGATGAGGTCTTAGCAGGACAATATGAAAATAAAGCAAAGAAATATACCATATTATCTAATATGGAAAAGATGGCACAGAAAACTTCCCAAGATATATCTGGTAAGGCTAAAAAGTTATTTAATTTCAGAGAGCCATTAACTGGATATATTGGCGCTAAGATAGTTCATGAAACTCATGATGAAAGAGCAGTTAAACATCAGCAAGTCGCAGATAATATAAATCATTTAAATAATAATCCTGAATATTTCGTCGATAAACTTCATGAAGTTACAGATTCATTCTTTCATGCAGCTCCACAAATAAGTTCAGCCCTTCAACAAACAGCTATTAGAGCTACACAATTCTTAGCATCTAAGGTTCCAACAGGGCCATCATCATTGTTATCTCCTGCATATGTTCCATCCAATTCTGAAATAGCTCAATTTGATAGATATCATCGGGTTGTTCAAAAGCCTTTAGAAGTTATGACTAGGCTTAAAGTTGGGGATTTAACTCCAGAAGATATGGATGGATTAACTAGTGTTTATCCTAAACTTTATCAACAAATGAGAGTTGAAGTTCAGGATAAAATGACTGATTTCTTATCTAAACATGATTCAAATGAAATACCATATAGAACCAAATTAGCCTTAAGTCAGTTCTTAAATGAAGATCTAGTAGACTCTCTAAATCAACAGCAAATAGCCTCAACTCAAATGATAATGGCTGGTGGAGGTCAACAACAAGCCGCCAATGAAGTGGCCAATACAGTCAAAGGAAGTCAGAAAGGATTAGATAATCTAAAGATAGCTGAGAGCTCTATGACTGATATTCAAAAATCAGCTCAAAGAGAAGGTGTCTAATGTCTGGAAGGAAAAATACATTAACTCCCATATACATAATAACAAATGGAGATATGTCTGGGAATATCACTTCTAATTCTACTAATGTCCAATTTCTAGATGACGTATCAGTTCAGATTGTAATTACAGGAAGTCCTACAGGAGAATTCTTTTGGGATGTGTCTCTAGATAATACTAACTTCGTTTCCATTCCCATGACTCCTTCAGCCTCAATATCTGCAGGGAGCCCAAATGATATTGGAATTGATTATGAAAGAACTGCCTTCGTTTATGTAAGAATTAGATATGTATTTGGATCTGGCAGTGGGACTTGCAATGCTAAATTGTCTGCGAGGATGCAATGAGTACTCTATATATTAGAATACCTAATTCATCTAGCACAACAACAGCTGATGTTAATCTTGTTGGAATAAATGGAGTTGCTCCCTCTGTTGGTAATGGTATTGCGACAACTGGAACACTTCGTGTTGCAATTGCTTCTGATAATAGTCCTGTCCCAGTTTCATTTACTCCATCTGGAACTCAAGATGTGAATATCACCAAATATGGTGGAACATCGACGACTCTAGGTCAAAAGGCTATGACCGCTAGTATTCCTGTTGTTATTGCTAGTGATCAATCCGCTGTGGCGGTATCTGGAACTGTAGCAGTTACTCAAAGTACTTCTCCTTGGGTTGTATCTGGTACTATTTCAGCAACGCAAGGAACTTCACCATGGGTCATATCTGGAACTGTAGCTACTTCAAATTTCCCAACAACTGTTGATACTAATTATGGAACTGTTGGTGCAAGTACAATTCGTACAGCAGCACAGATTGGCAATGCTACAGGGGCTGCGGCTTTTAATGCAGGAACTACAACTTCCCAGACTTTAAGAGTTGTACTACCTACTGATCAAACTTCCATTCCAGTCACTCAATCTACAAGTCCATGGGTTATTTCTGGTACAGTCACAGTGTCTAATCTTCCAACAACTCTAGATACAAATTTTGGGACTGTTGGAGCTAATACCTTGAGATCTGCTGCACAAATAGGGAATGCAACTGGAGCCGCGTCATTTGGGGCGGGGACAATTAGCGCACAAACATTAAGAGTAGTTTTGCCCACAGATCAAACTGTTATTCCAGAAACTCCATCACCAGATGCTACTGCTACATATGCTCTAACTAACATTGATAGTACAGTTCTAGAAGCTAGTCATGTTTTGAAAGCATCAGCTGGAAAGTTATTTACTGTTACTGGATATAATAACAATTCTGGAAGACAATTTGTTCAGTTATTTAATTCTACAACAGTTCCAGCTGATGGCGCAGTACCTGTAGTAACATTTTTAGTTGCAGCTACGGCTAATTTTTCTTTGGATTATGGAAGATGGGGTAGATATTTTTCAACAGGAATAGCTATTTCAAATTCATCTACAGCAGCTACTAAAACAATAGGTAGTGCTGACTGTTGGTTCTCGACGACGCTTATATGAGTTTAATAATAAGTCCAAATGTTACAAGTTTTTCTAAGTTAGGAGATACGCTTTTAAGTGGTGATGTAACAATAAGTGGTGGAACGGGCATACTTTTAACTGAAGCCTCACAAGATATACAAATAGAATTAAGTGCTATAGCTATAGGTACTACTGTTACTAGTGGAACTGCCGGATCTATTCTATTTGTGACTGCTTTTGGATTATCACAGAATAATACAAAATTATTTTGGGATAATGTTAATTTTAGAGAAGGAATTGGTACAAATTCAAGTCTAACTGCAAAAGTAAATATTGTAATAGGTTCTGCAACAGAAATTGGTCTTAATATAAAAGCTGCAGCTTCACAAAGTGCTAATACTTTTGATATCTATGACTCTTCAGGAAATACTAATACCTCTTTTGATTTTTCTGGAAAATTAAAATTAAATCTAACCGCAAGAAGCATATCTGCTAACGAAACACTTATTTCATGTGGGAGCTCTATAATAACTGTTAGTTCAGCAATATCTGTCGCTGGAATATCTTTTGCTCAAACATATCTTTATACAGTCTCTCAGACAGCTTTTGCTGGTAATATCTTATATAGTAATTCAACGATATATAAAAATTCTCCATCACTTACTGGAAGTATTGGAAATGTAACTCTTAGTTTTAATAATATTCCTATTTATACTGCAGATACAAACGTCACCACAATGGGTCTTTTAGCCTTGGGGTATAGAGATAATCCTACATTTAATACAGTTAATGGTGGAACTCTTACATCTGCTCTATGGTTTTCTTTTGTATCTACTCCTTCTGTCAATGCAGGCGCAACAATTACAGATCGTCGCGGTCTGTATATTGCTGATTGTCTTGGGACCACAACCAATACTGCAATACACATAGATAATTTAGTTAGTGGTGGAACTAATTATGGAATACGTTCTGGAATAGCTTCTAATGCAGCTAGTTGGTTTCTATACCATTCTGGTACAGCAGTAAGTAATCACACTGGAATGTTTAAAATTGGCGATGTAACTCAGCCAACTGCAATGTTAGATGTTCTTAATACAACGGGCGCAAATCCGGTTCTTAGAATTAGAGGTGCCGCTAGTCAATCAGGAAATTACTTTAGAGCTGCAGATAGTGCTAATGCTACAATAGCAAATATAACTTCAACTGGTAGTGTTAATTTTGCAGTTCCTGTAGCTGCAGTAGCAACACTTGGTAGTACTTCTTCAACTGCAGTACATCAAATAAATGGAGGTCTTAATGTAACAACTAGAACAATAACAAATAATTTAACTATAGATACAACAACTAGTGATTATATAATATTATGTAATTTCTCATCTGGTAAAACAGTTACTTTACCTGCTCCAACAAATGGTCGATTAATTATTATTAAAGATATTTCAGGGACAGCAAATACTAATAATATTACATTAGCTAGAAATGGATCTGAAACAATAGATGGAATTGCGGCAAGTAAAATATTTCAAACTGATTGGGGTGAATGGGTTATTACTTCAGATGGAACAAACTGGATGAGCTCATAAATGGCACAAAAAATTGCAAGAAAATTATTCACAGGAAGTGGTAGTTGGGTAGCTCCTGCAGGAATTACAAGAGTTAATCTTTATGGCCGTGGAGGATCTGCAGGCGGTGGTGGAGGTGGTGGTGGAGGAGGTGGATCAACTACAGCTGGTGCAGGGGGCGGCGGTGGCGGTGGAGCTGGTGGCTCCGCTTTTACAATTTCTTATCCTGTTACAGTAGTTCCAAATACTACATATACAGTAACGATTGGAGCAGCAGGAACAGCTGGAACTGCAGGAACAGCTGCTGTTGCTAATGTCGCTGGTGCTACTGGTGGGAATGGTGGAAATGGCGGAGCAGGAGGTGCTACATCTTTTGGATCACTTGCTACTTTTCAAGGAGGTTTAGGTGGAATTGGGGGCAATGGAGGAACATTAGCGGCAGGTGGAGCAGGAAAAGGAAGTGGGGCTGGAACATATACTGCCACTGCATTTACAGGAAATAATGGTGGTGCTGCTAATGTGGCTGGATCTAATGGTTTGGCAACACCATTGGGTCCCTATTTTGCCAATGGTACAGCAGGAACAGGTGGTAATGCTGGAGGAGCAGGCGGAGGTGGTGGTGGGGGTGGTACATCTACACCTCTTTCAAGCGATGCTACAGGGCCAAATGGTACAAATGGTGGCAATGGCGGCGCTAGTGGATCAGATGGAGTTGTAGCAGCAACAGCTGCAACAGCAATATCAGGTTCTGGTGGCCCTGGCGGCGGTGGCGGCGGAGGTGGTGGTCTTAAATCTGTAACAGGTACAAATGGTGGAGCTGGAACTGCAGGAGCTGCTGGAACTGCAGGACAATTAATAGTTGAATGGTATGAATAAAATATTAGTCCTTATTAAAGATAATAAAGTAGTCAATAAAGTTGTTGGAGATTCAGATTATATTGAACTTATTAAAGATGATTATGATTTAGTTTTAGAAGTATCAGAAGAAAAATTAGTTAATCCTGGAGATATATATGATTCAAAAACAGAAACATTTATAAATCCAATAGCAAAAATTGAACCTGATTATACAATTAAAGATTCAATATCATTTATTCTTCCAACAAATTTGGGAAATTTCGAAGTGAACATAAAAGATAGTATTGCATCAGCAGGGTGTGCTCAATATAAAACATTATTGCTAAGAGATTCATTGAGAAAAATATTGGATTCAACATTGATTTCTGGCCCCTTTTCAATAACAGAAGCTAATTTAGAATTTGGCGGAATAGGATCAGTGAAAGTAAAAATAGAAGATTTACAATATAGTTTATCAATATTAGATAAATTAAATATTTAATAGGATATTATGGATTATATAGCTCATATAGATGATTCTTTAATAGATAGAGTAGAAAAAGGATTTAGTCGTCAATATGGATATCAAGAATTTATTATTGATACTAATAATCCTGATAGAGATCTTATTCCAAACCCTCAACCAAAAAAAGAATTCATAAATCAGAAATTGACTAAGTTCCTTCTAGATTCTGTAACTGCAAATGAGGTAAATCTAGCTGTAGATCAAGCAAGACAATTGGCCTTGCAAACAGCTATTAGTTTGGATGTTGTTATTAAACCTATATTTTAGGAGATATTATGAAGATTGATTTTAGCCAAATATTAAAGAATATAGAAGGAAAGGAATTGAAAGAAAAAAAAGAGGATTCTAAAGAAGATATCCCTATTATTCTTTCTAAAATATGTGTTGAAGCTTTAATGGCAACCTTACAAGATGAAAAATCAAATGGGGAAGAAAAACTTAAACGATATAATCTTGCTGAAAAGATTCATAAAGCGCAAGAATTAGAAATAGCTACTGAAGATATTGTTCTTTTAAAGAAAAGAGTGGGGGATGTTTATCCTACTATAATTGTTGGTCCAGCTTTTAGGATGCTTGAGGGTAAATGAAATTATCAGATCTTCATCCTAATCCATTTAATCCAAGGAAAATCACAGATGAAAAGCTTAAAATGCTCAATGCCAGTATTGACACATTCGGAGATCTCTCAGGGATCGTCTTCAACAAAGCCTCTATGCAAATCGTTTCGGCGCACCAGCGACTTAGATGCCTACCTAAAGATGCGACAATCACAATTACGAAGACATACGAGAAACCGACTAAAAGAGGAACAATTAAAGAAGGTTATGTTGTTATCGACGAAGAAAGATTTAGCTATAGAGAAGTAGATTGGGATCCGATTACTGAGAAGGCTGCTAATATTGCGGCCAATCAGCAAGGTGGAGATTTTGATACTCCGAGACTTGCTGACATGATTTTAGAAATAGAAAGTAATAATTATCCAATTGAATTATTAGGATTTGATAAAGAGGAATTAGAAAATATTATGGCTCCAATTGGGGAATATCCATCAAATATTGATGATCTTCATCAGAAGATTTGTCCTAAATGTGGAGAGAAAATTTGAGTTTTCATCAATTGGGAGAGATATGTTCAGGATGCAATAAATTACTAGAAATGTGTCATCCTGAAATGGAAAAGTTTTTTATGTGGGCCAAATCATTTAATGAAGATCTTCATATTTCAGAAGGATGGAGATCACAAGAAGATCAAGCAAAAGACTTCGATGAAGGTCGAAGTGAGCTTAAATGGCCTATGTCTAAACATAATTTTACAATGAATGGATATCCATATTCCTTGGCTTTGGACCTGTTTCAGATGGATGAGCATATGAGAACTAAATATGATCATAATTTTTACGAACAGTTATATAATGAGGCTTTGGAAGCTGGTTTTTCGATAAGATGGGGTGGAAGTTTTAAATCATTGCAAGATAGTGATCATTTTGAGTTAATTATATCGAATCAATTCGATGCATAAGGAGATTATATGCCGCTTAAACCAGGTCATTCACAAAAAACAATAAGTTCAAACATCAGAGAAATGGTAGCTTCTGGCCACCCTCAAAATCAAGCGGTGGCTGCTAGTCTGGCTAATGCTCGAAGACATGCAAAGATGGCGTTGAAAAGAGCATTTGGTGGAAAGATTTATGAACCTGTTGAGGGTCATGAAGAAGATGCTGGTCAAGAAGCAACAGCTCCTCAAGATCATGATTTAGAAGAAGTACAAGATGATTACACCGAAAATGAAGGATATTGGAAGGGTGGAAAATATTGGACTGGTGGAGAAGTAGGTGAAGAAGATTACTATGAATCCTATGGTGGAGATGATCCACAATATGGATATAACTATAAAGACAATGAACATGGTGATCAGATGGATTTAGTTGATAATAAACAAGCTTCATTACAAGAACGTCCAAGCAAAAATATGTTCAGAGATTCTGAATCAGATAGAAGTGGTTCTTATGTAGATAGGGCTTTATCACATGCAGATGATGCTGAAGATGGTGGTCCAAATGCGAGACATGAATTTTCTATGTCTCGTAGAGAATATGCTGATGGTGGAGAAGTAGATGAACAAGGATCTGAGAGTTTAAAGAAAGCTTTTCATTCAAGAAAAGATGAATCAGAACATTATAATCCTGGTGAATCTTTTATGGATAAAGTTAAAAAAGCTGTGGCTGGTGGTCCTGAGAAAAAGAAAATGGCTCATGGTGGAATGGCTGGATTTGCAAGAGCCATAAAGAGAGGTTACTAATGCCTACTGGAAATCTTCGATTCGTATCAGAAGTACTATTAAATGCAGCAGATGCTTCTACTAACCAGACGAGTGGCCAACTTGATACAAAAGAAATGGCCAGAGTTAATGTAGTAGTTTCAACTACTGGAACAGCTGCAGGAACTGTGACATTAGAAGGAGCAGTAGATGTTCCAACACATGGTAATCCTGTTACATTTGTAACTATACCAGGAACTTCTATATCTGTTAGTGCGGCTCAAACTCTAACTACTACTGCAGCTCCTATTAATATTTCATATTCAGCTGTCAGGGTTAAATATGTCTTTAGTAGCGGGACTGGAACTATCACTGCTACTTTATTTGCAAATGATGCATAAGGGGGATTTATGTCAGATGTTGTAAATTGGGTTATGAGTCATGAAGCCGTATTAGCTTCAGTTGCTGTAGCAGTACTAGACTTAGTATTTGCTCTTAATCCTAATACGAATGCTGCTGATGGTGTACTTCATTGGATCTATTTGAAACTTAAAGGCGTTGGCAAAACTCAATAAATTAACACAAGAGCTTAATAAACGAAGACGGCTTGAAGACGCTATAGATCTGCTTATTTTAAGCAATTTAAAGCCCCAAGAACGAGCCAAAATAAAGCGGGGATTAGTTCACTCATTATTAGCTGAAAAACTTGGTATTAGACTTAATGGGCGTTTTAGGCGTGTGGTTAATTTGAGGATGAAAGAGATAGGATACACTCCCTCAATCCTCCACGGATATCCCTTCTTCCGCGGATGCTCCATTCGTCAAATTGATCTTATCCATCTCTGAGATTGTTTTAACAGTCTCTATGATCACTTCACTAACATAAGCAGGTGGCTGACCTTCTAAAATCTTAGCAAAACATTTTTGTGATGCGTCAATGATATTGCTCAAAATCAATAGATCATAGATGGAGGTCTTATCGACATTTGGGAATTCTGATGCTGCCTTGATTTTGGCTTTAATCCGATCTCTGTGCGAATAGTAAGCCATACCTAGATTGTGGTCCTAATCCTGATGAAAGGGCAATAGAAATAACTCTATAAAACAGAATATGAAGCATAGAGTCATGGCTATTAAAAGAAATGTAAGAGAATAGACTGAGAGAAGTACTTTTATCATTTTTATCATAATTTCTTACCTAAGAAATTCTCTAGAATTTCTACTCGCTTTGTATTCACTTTTTCTAATGTAAGATCATTTAAAATAATATCTCTACTGAATTTAACTCTTTGTTCTATCAGAGCTTTTTCATTTAAAATTGATCTTAAATTACTTTCGAAATGATAAGTATTTTCATAAGGCATTATTCCAGATTGATTCCATTCTTCCCAAAGTGGAGCAATAGTCGCTGATCCTGCCATAGTTGCTTCAATCCAATTGATATTAGATTTTGATTGGTTGAATTCATTATCTTCTAAAGGAACAATGAAAACAGCTGGAGCTAATTCATAAATATAATTATGATAAGAAATAATATCCATACCTTCAGACCAAATAGTTTTTTCATGAGGCATGTGATCAGTTAGTTGCCATTGAATATCTCCAATGAAATGCCACTGCCAATCAGTATCTTTATATTCATTAGCTAATTTAATGATTACCTCTGCTTGTGATAAACAATCTCGTGTATGAGTTTTAGATCCTCTCCAAGCTATGATCTTTTTTCTAGGTTTAGGATTTTCTATTTTATGTTTGAATCTTCTAGAATTAAATGCATTAGGAACAACTATGACATTTTTATTAAATTCAGAGTATCTTTTTTGAAGAGCATTTGTAGATACAGTCACTACATCAGCCAATGATAATAGTTTTTTTATATTATCTATTGATTTTGAATAAATTGGATAAGTTGGATTATCAGTTGGAACACAAAGAAGATCATCATCATAATCAATCCATAATGGTATTGAATTTTCTTTATACATTAATGCGACTATTAGTTCGTCTTTTGTATGAGGTCTTTGCATGAAGAGACAATCAGTATATTCCGTACTGGACCAATCATGAGATTGAATAGTGACCCAACGAAGATTATCATATCTTCTTAAAAGTTCTCCTAAGGGACCTATGCCTCTATAGAAACTTGTAGCATCTGTAGGATTAGGAATAGATATTGTTAGACGTGGCATTAATTACTAATCTTCAATTGATCAATTTTCCATTTAATAACAAGCCGACATAGATCTGATATATCAACATTGTGTTGCTTTAGAATGTTATAAGTCTGTTCATCTATTCTAAATGAAAGACGTCGTGTTTTTAAAAGATCTGCTGCTTTAGAGAAATTCTTTTTCTTCCATTCTTTAGGGAACCCATTCTTCTTCATTTACAGTTATTTCCTTCTAATTTCTTATTAATAACAATTGAATCATTCAAATAATAATTCGTTCTACACCATCTACTATCAAGGGTCTTATAATTACCATTATCAGATAGGAAATGATTATTAGCTTCCAGATACCGATATACAGTAAGCCCCTTCTCTCTTTTAATCTCTGTAGGATAACCAAGCTTCTCAGTCAATGAATCCTTTGTCATAACGCTTGTACATCCACTGCAATATGACACAAGAAAGTAGGCTGTTAAAGCATAAACTACTGACATAGCTAAATACTTTTTCATAAAATCTCCTAATAACAATTGGTATAGACCTGATTGCCAATAATAGAGCTGACACAATTAGTATCATTATTAGGAATTCGTTCAGCTTGATGTGGTTCTGGTTTCATTGCTTCACCCATTATTTGAAAAGATCTAGCTGCTGATTGTCCTGATTCTCTCCATTGGGCACTTGAACAACCTGTTAGCATTAACAAAACTAATACGTACTTCATAAATCCCCCTTACTTAACAAACCATATTGATTTGGCTAAATTTACTAATCCTTCTATCAATAAATTGAATATCTTCATTTCATCCCCCATTAATTATATGTTAGTACAAATGTCGGACAAAGTCAACGATTATTTAGAAGGATAAGGAACTTCTCTAATTGTTTGTATTTGGACATCATTTTATTGAGTCCTATCTGATGCCATTCTGTGTGGTGTTGACGGCATAATGGGGCAAGATTTTTAAGCGTATCTGGGCCACCAGAGCCTCTAGAGAGAATATGGTGAGGATCTGAGGGGGGCATAGAACCACATATACAGCAGTTCATCTCTTTTACTTTATCTAAGATAGTTTTATTTTTCTCTCTAATAGGTTTTGGGAATGGACTCATTTTTTCTCAAATATCACATCTAAATTAAGTCTAAATCCATCCATATTGGGATACCAAAGCATTCGGCTTTCAACTTTAAACTTCTTATCTGTTTTATCTATCTTCTCTAAGAAATCCTTCATTAGATCTTTGAATGTTTGTTCAGTTAGAACTTTGTTTTTTACATTCGCTTGCAAGTTTTAAACTTTCATTTTCAATATTTAATTCTCTTACTAAATCATGAAGAACATCTAATTCTTTATGAACTTGTTCTAAATATCTAACTACATTCTTATATCCATCTATCGAGAGTAATTTGTAAAGTCTTTCAATATCTTTTCTGAATATTGTTGTTTTCATTCACCTTTAATGAATATATAAAGAAGCCAAACTACACATAAAAGAATTATCCATGAGATTAAACTCATTTTCCCTCTAAAGCCTTACTAGCTTTAAAGCTATATTCACATCCAGCATCACAATAAGACCAATTTGATTCATTACATAAATTAGAATGACCTGCATTTTGAGCAATATATTCTAATGTCTCAATCAATAGATCCAATCTATCTATAAGCCATTTGATATCATCATTTATAGAAGCATCATAACTTATATAAAGCATCAATCTTAAATCTTCAGTTCTTCTTTTAATAAGTTCTAATCGTACATCAGATCTCATTTACCACCATAAGTATTATCTTCATCCAATGGTTCTCTCATCTGAGGGAGTGGTTCAATAAGTCCTCTTAAAATATAATTAGCACAACGATCATTTAATAATGGAAGATTTTGTTGAAGGCTATCATTTTTCATTTGTCTATATTCACCTGAATCGTTGTCTCCAATACCGATATGTTTAGATTTAAAACCTGGAATATAACAAGATTTAAAACCTGCATGATTCACTCTATTATTGAAATCAGAATCCTCTAAACCGTAGGGATAAAATCCTTCATGAAAGAAACCTAAGGTTTCTATAACTTTTCTACGTATAAGCCACGTTCCAAATAATTATCCCTTGACGACAAGTAAACAATAGGCTATACTGTATTTAACTCGTTGAAAGGAGTTGAATTTATGAAGACCAAACTAGTGAGAACTAAAAAAAGCCTAAAGCCCACACAGATTATGACTCCACCGTGGGCAACCAGGGAAATGATGGCCCTGATTGGAACTAAAAAGTTTAGCGACGAAGACACCTATTTATTTGAACCGTCGTGCGGTGATGGCAGCATGTTGCAAACATGCTGCGAAGAAATTCATAAGGTCCTTTTAGAAAAGTACAGGGGTAACAAAGAACAGGCGTTGGCCGACCTTTGTTTTAAGTTTTACGCCATTGATTTATGCTCTGAGATGGTAGTCAAGACCAGAACAAAAATGTACGAATTTTTAAAGTCGCTTTTAAGTGATTGCAATAAGGACGTTTTTTCATCCTATATTTTAGCAAGGATTATTCACGAAAAAATTGAGCATAAAGACTTCTTTGAGTTTATGAAGGGCAAACAGAATTGCGGCAACAAATGAAATACACCATAAAAGACTTTCGCGCCGACTTCCCGAATGACAAAACGTGCCTCGATTTCATATTCAACAATCGTTATCCGAAAGGTCTGTCATGCCCAAAGTGTGACAAGACCGCATTTCACGCGGTCGAAGGTCGGCGCTCATACGCCTGCGCTTGTGGGTTTCAAGTTTACCCGACTGAAGGCACTATATTTCACAAGTCATCGACACCACTAACGCTTTGGTTTCATGCCATATTCTTAATGAGCCAAAGTAAAAATGGCATAGCCGCTAAAGAATTGCAGCGTCACCTTGGCGTCACTTATAAATGCGCTTGGCGCATCGCTAAACAAATCAGACTTCTCATGTCGCCCGATGGCGGTCCACTTGGCGGTCTTGAAATTATCGAAGCCGATGAGACTTATGTTGGCGGCGTGAGACGCGGTAAACGTGGTCGTGGTGCCGAAGGCAAGACTCCTGTCTTTGGCGTTGTAGAGCGCAAAGGTCACGTTAAAACCCAAGTCGTGCCAAATGTTCGCATGGTTACGCTCATGCCATTAATTCAAGCAATGGTGCCGCCAAATGCTGTTATCACAACGGATGAGTCGAACAGCTATAACAAAGTGAAGTCGTTAGGCCACTTGCATGAGACAGTTCGCCACGGCAAAGGCGAGTATGCGAGAGGCGACGTTCACACTAATACAATCGAAGGCTTTTGGTCGCAGTTTAAACGGTCTGTCCACGGGACTTTTCACGCCGTTTCGCCGAAGCATTTGCAGACCTACTTGAACGAGTTTTCTTTTCGTTACAATCATCGCGGTCAGAATTTACCGCGAGTGATGTTTTCAAGGGTTGCGACGCTTTTACCAAAAGTTTCTTAAAAGGAGTATTTTTCATGGTCAATTTATTGCACATTAAACAAACCAACCTCTTTCCCTACTACTCCAGTAGTGGTAGTGTCGACTTCCAAGATGATCAACTGTGGCTCCTGGTTTCTACTCTTGATGCATGAATTAGGGAGTCGAACCCTTTCTTCTCTTTTCAGCGTCAGCCGGCGTGCTCTGTGCGGTATGACCGCCACATCTTCCGTTACACTATATCCATGCCTAAATAGTAAAACCCAGGATTACACTTAACGTAAGGTCAGCCCGTTAAGAACCAACATGCAGTTTTGCATCCTGTGGGATAAAATACATCCCTTGTCATTCTGATTATCATCACTCTTACCCCTCTTCTATGTTATCCCTACGATCTACGTTTAGCTGTCCTAGCCCATCGAAGATACTGAAGCTCAAGGCTTTACGTGCCTTTAGGTTATAAGAGCTGTAATCTGCCCATATTCAAATTACCGGCTTAGGGCGAATCCGTCGGTGGTTTTTTAAGTGGCACTGCACCGATCCCACTTTTAGCTTGATACATGTCTTTTTTTATGTGAATACTCTAGACATGTATCTTTTGCCAGATGCAGCTTAAGCCCTTTGAAATGCGGAATCAAGACCAAAATCAAGGGGCTTTATTTTTTCTTAAACCACACCGATGTAAATATTACAATCCAGACAGACCTCCTGTCTCCCACGATTGTCCCCCGTCTTTGAAGTCGAGCCCTTCCAAGTTCGGGGGTTTTCACTTGATATTTAAAAACAAATAAGTAAAATACGTTTAGTTCGTCGAGCACACATCAAAACCCAAACAGACCTCCATCCTGTATGGTCCCCTTGGCTTCTTTCGACGAGCTGTCAGGGGGTTTTTATGAGGATTTTATGCAAGAAACTATAGTCACTCCTAAAGGAACAATTCTTCCACTTCTATTAATGCCAAGAAAACATAAAGATAAAAATACAGGTCAATGGATAGAAACTATTAAAGCCTATCTTCAAGTAGCTCAGCGTCTCGTATGGTTTAGAGAAGATCATCCTGATTGGTCTATTAAAACTCAAATGTTAGAGAGGTCACCAGAACATGCATTATTCAAAGCGGAAATCTATGATGAGAAATCAAATCTTATCTCAACAGCCCATAAACAAGAACAAGTCCAACATTGGGCAGACTTCATCGAAAAAGCAGAAACTGGATCAGTGGGAAGGGCCCTTGCAAATTGTGGCTATGGAACGCAGTTCGCTCCTGAGCTTGATGAGGGAGATAGACTCGCTGATAGTCCCACTGAGCCTAAAAGAAAAAAGGAACTACCCGCGCCTGCTCTTGATACGAAAGAATCTCTGCCAGATTTCGGAAGCCCTAATAACGATAAAACAGACTCAAAAGGAAATAGCTCAAATGAGAATGAAATTGGGAACACTAAATTCCCAGAAGGTAGTAAGCACTCTGGACTTACCTTTAGGCAACTTATGGTCCGAGATCTCAAAGCCGCAAGTGAACTCGCAAAATATTGGAAAGGCCAAAAGGAAAAGGGCCAAGATTTAAAAGGATATATTCCAAAGTATTTAGAATTCGCTACCAAACATAATCTATTTAACTTTGATATCGTGAAGTGATGGAAGACTTAATGATCATGACAATAGGATTAGTATGGGCAATAGCTTTAGTTCTTTGGTCCTATCTAGGACTATTATTTGTCAGATATTTAAGATTTAAGTTTAAAAAAAAAGAACAGTTGATGAACGAAGAATACAAAATAGAGGAATAATGGACGAATTAAAACAAAGTATGAAAGAAATAGATAAAGAATTAAAAGAAATCATGGAAGCTGTAGAACAAGAGGGATTTTACGAATTTCCAGATGGAAAATGCAGGATTATGACTGATTACTCCATGTCACCAAAACATAGAGAAAAAAGTGATACTCAAGTTTTTAATGAAATTATAAAGACTGGAGATAAAAATGGAGGCGTTTTTTAACTATTGGTTCTGGCTATTTATGATCATAATAGTTTTTTATATCATCTACGATTGGGATAATGCTTAACTATTTATGTGAATAAATTAATCGGAGCCTTGAGCGAACGTCTACAAAGTATCAATACTGAAGATCTACTCTTTCATTGTTCTATTCCTGTAGAATCACACATAACTAAAAAGAATGGCCGTCCCGTATTTGTTAATCCACGAACAGGAAAAGCTTTTATGGGTAAGACCTATGCTCTAACTAAAGCCGAGAAACATATGTTTATTCATTTCAGAAACAAAGCAAATGAGATGAAAATAGATAAACCTTTTGATTGCCGTATTTGGTTTATGGCTCACTTTCATATTGAACAAAGCCGTTACTTCACAAAGAAAAATGAAATAAATAAAAAGATACCTGATCTATCTAACTTATATGAACTACCACAAGATGTCTTAACTAAAGCGGGAATTATATCAGATGATACTTTGATAGATAGTCATGATGGATCAAGACGTCTTCCTAGTGATTCAAATAAGTTAGAAATATTTTTATTTAGATATAGAGATCTCTAACAGCCATCAGTTCCTGTAGGATCGCAAAGAAAATCTTTGCCTACTTTTTTGGGCTTTCTTTTTTTTTAGCTTTCTTTTTAACTTCTTTTTTAACTTCTTTTTTCACTTCAGGAGTTGGTACCGGACTAGCAGATGGACTAGATACTGCGGCCACAACTTCTTTAGATTGACCAAGAATATTTAAAGAAAAAAGAGTTACAATTAATATGAGTATGATTTTCACTGGTGCCCCCTTATGTCTAATCAAGATATAGTAATTTCAGTATTATTGTCTATGCTGATTTTTATTCTTATAGTCTTTGAATTATAATGGCTCCGAAAATAGGACTCGAACCTATAATCCATGGTTAACAGCCATGTGTGATGCCATTTCACCATTTCGGAAAATAGGCGATACCACTGGAGATCCCAGGAATCTATGTGGCCGTAGACAAGCATCATGCGTTTAAAGTCTTCAACGCCTTCTTTGCTCTCAAGCGCGACTTGAGACGATCGCCTATTACTTATTCATCATGGCTATTAGTTTCGGTCAAGTCTCGAATCTTCTTATGGGCATGATGTATATCAGCCTGCATCTTAGGAATGAGATGTAAAAGGTCACTTAGGCGCTCTATTTGAGTTTGAAGCTTAATTATAGCCACTGTATTCTCAGTAATGGCCTTATCTAGCTTTATTTCTTTTTCTTTTTTAGACATCCACCATTCTCTAAAGATCCAACCAAAAGCTTTAAACATAATGAATAAAACATAGAAGCAACCAATGAATATGAATAATTGGACTGAGTAAGGTAAGTCTTTGATGAGTTCTATCATATAAGGCTCATCCATGAGCCTAATGCCCCGTCCATGAGCTCCCCCCCAGAATGATAATAGTATAAGCCATTATCACCCCTAAAGAAAATCCAGAAAAAAAGCTGTCGAGTTTAACAGATAACTCGATAGGCTTTGCTACTAACAAATCATTAATCTTTGAATCCAAAGTTTCGAATTTAAGTTTATCAGATGTGTATAACCGATACCGAGGTTCAGCCACAAGAATCCCTTCATGTGGAGAGATGTCTCCCTTATTTAATATCAGATCCTGAGCTATCGTTATTGAGCTTAACGACATCATCAAGAGGCATATCATTAATCTTTTTATCAATATTCATCTCATCTAGTTTAATTTCTTTTATCTTATTTTGTTTTGATATGTTAAATAAATTGATTGTCAAAACGATAATAGATATCACTACAATAGCAAACAGAATGATATCTGTAATGTGGATAACAAATACTTCATCCATTGAATTAAAGTATGAGATAAAATTATGGCTAATACAATCGAAGAAATAGTAGAGAAGCCTAGAACACTTATGAACCATGTAATAGGACTAATAGCTCGTGATATCTCTGCTATACAAGCTCAGGGAATGATAGAAAAGGATGGAAAGAAGTTAGTCAAAAAACTACCACATGAGACTGCCAATGATCTTGTTCGATACTCAGTGGCCCTGCTTAACATAATCCGTGATCTAGATGAACAAGATGAAAAGAATCAAAAGACTTTAAATGAAATGAGTGATGCAGAATTAATAGAAGTAACAAAGAAAGCAATTGCTGAAATGGAAGCTAAGAAATGAGTAAAGAAAGACCAGATATAGGAATAAGGGAATATAAAGAATCAGATATACCATTTATTTATTCAAATTGGTTAAGAGACTTTAAATTAAATGGAATGGCAGTAATGAAAGTTAGAAATAATATTTTCTATTTAAATCACCATAAAATATTAGATGAAATTATAGAAAGACCTACTACAAAAATATTAGTAGCACATGTTACAGAGGATCCAGATGTAATATTAGGATTTTTAGCATATGAAGAAAGAAATGATAGGAAAAATATAGCCCATTATTGTCTTATAAAAGAACAATTCAAAAGATTTGGAATAGCGAAAGAATTATTAAAGAAATCAGAATTAGATTTGAATCAATGTGAATTTAGTCATTGGACTTATGATTTGGATAGGACGATATATATTGTTGAGCCTAATCCCAAATGGGATCATAATCGATTGAAAGATATGATGGAAGGAAGAATAAAAGAAGTTGTATACATTCCTAAGTATCCTGATTTAACTTATAATCCATATTTAATATGCAATTTAGGGGGATCAAGTGAAAGACCGAAAAATAAAAGTAGTTCAGTTTGAATCTGGAATCTTAGTTAATCACATTATGAAGATGTCATTTCATGTTGAAAAAGATCACACAGAAATTGAGATGCATCCTAATGGTGTGTTGATCAAACAAAAAGATGGAGATACTTGGGTCTATGCCGCACAAATAAGACAAGTGGATCTCTATCCTGATGAAACCAAAGCAGGCAATTGAAACTCTTCACAGAAGAAAAAAGAATCAATTTGTTGTAGATGAATCCTGTTTTAAAGAACAGATTGATTTTATAGACGATGAAACATCATTTGCTACAGCTTGTTGTTCTCGTCGTGCTGGTAAAACTGTGGCGTGTGCTGTTGATCTTACTCGTGAAGCAATAAGAAAACCAGGACGAGTTAATGTTTATATAACCCTTTCTCGTAGTAACGCGAAGAAAATCATATGGCCTGAACTTATAGATCTAAATAGAAGATATAATCTAGGTGGAATTCCAAATGAAACTGAATTGTCAATGCGTTATCCTGGGAATTCTTTTGTATATTGCTCAGGGGCTAAAGACAAAACTCAGATTGAAAACTTTAGAGGACAAGCCTTAAACAAAGTATACATAGATGAATCACAAGCATTTAGAAATTATCTTCAAGAGATGATCGACGATGTTCTATCTAAAACTCTATATGACTATGATGGTAAGCTACGCTTAATAGGGACTCCTGGACCTGTGCCTGCAGGATATTTTTATGAATGTTGTCATTCAAAAGAATGGAATCATCATGCCTGGACTATGTTTCAAAATCCTTACTTAGAAAAGAAATCAGGTAAAAGTCCTTATATAATAATGCAAAAGGAATTAGAAAGACGTGGAATCACAGTTGATCACCCAAGTATTCAAAGAGAATGTTTTGGTAGATGGGTAGTAGATCCTAATAGCCTAGTCTTTAGGTATGACAAAAGTTTAAACGATTTCAAAGAAGTTCCATCAATAGATGTATCATGGGAATATGTAATAGGAGTTGATATTGGATTTGAAGATGCCGATGCAATAGCTGTAATAGGGTGGAATCCAAAAATTAAAGAATCATATTTAGTGGAAGAGATAGTTCAAACGAAACAAGGAATAACAGAACTTGCTAATTCATTAGAGAAATTGATTGCCAAATATAACCCACTTAGGGTTGTAATGGATACGGGTGGACTTGGAAAAAAGATCGCAGAAGAAATTCAACGAAGATATTCGCTTCCAATTACAGCAGCTGAGAAGACTCGTAAATTCGAGTTTATCGAATTACTCAATGATGCTTTACGAACTAAACGATTCTTTGCGAAATCTATCGGGCGATTTGCCCAAGATTCCCAACTCGTTGAATGGGATAAAGACTCGGAGAAACTTAAAATATCAGATTCGTATCATTCAGATATTACGGATGCTGTGCTCTACGGTTTTAGAGAATCTCTTCACTGGACCTTTATGCCTGAACCAATTCAGCCGAAAGAAAATAGTGAAGAATGGTTTAAAAAACAGACAGAAATGATGGAAAATGAATTGATTAAGCAGTTAAATGATAAGAAAGATGAAGATATCTGGGGAGATTCGGGGAACAATGATTGGGAATGGTAAACCAAAGAAAATGACAGCAACTAAATTACGTGGTCTATTAACCGTAGCTAAAAAGTTCCACGTGAAACGTCTTAAAATAGCTGACTTTGAAGTTGAATTCATAGATGCGGAGTATAAAAGGGTGGGTGTACCACTAGATTCTATAAAGGATGATCCTCCTGCCAAACAGCCCACAGAAGAACAGATGCTTTATTGGTCAACAGACTATGATCCAGAAGAAGATAAAGAGCCTCAATTTAAAACAAACTAAGGATGGTATATGGCTATAGACTACTTGAGCTTCAACAATGCAAACGCCAATGACGCCGCCATAGATAGAAAATGGTGGAAATTAGACAAGACTGAAAGACCACAATCTATCACCAAGATAGTTCAATTCTTAGCTATGTATGACTCTAAACGCCAAACCCAATATCAGATATCAACCAGACTTTATGGCAATTCTAATATAATGGGACTTCATGGATTAAGTTTCTCCAAGATAGTCTCTGTCCAAAATGCTATGAAAGATAGACTCTCATACAATGTGGTTCAGTCCTGCACAGATACAGTCGTATCTAAAATGTGTAAGAATAAGCCCAAGCCATTATTCCTAACTTCAGGTGGAGATTATAAGCTTCAAAGGAAAGCAAAGAAGCTGGATAAATTTGTTGAAGGAATATTCTATGAAAACCATGCTCACAAGAAGGGACCGAAAACTCTCAGAGACGCGGCAGTATTGGGAGACGGTTACATCCATGTATTCCCTCATTACAAGAGAGTCAAATGGGAGAGATGTCTGCCTGGAGAACTATACACGGATTGGGCTGAAGCGTTTGATGGACACCCTAGACAAATGCATAGAGTTAAGAACGTCGACCGAGATGTCCTTATCGAGATGTTCCCGAAACATAAAGAGAAGATTATGGAAGCAAGAGGTGCTGGGGCTGATTTAACAGGAGCCTATCAAAGCATCTCAGATCAAGTCACAGTAGTTGAATCATGGCGTTTACCATCAGGTCCAGAATCAGGTGATGGAATGCATTGTATTAGTATTCCTAATGAAGAACTATTCATGGAAGAATGGGAAAAAGACCATTATCCATTTGCAGGACTTCCTTGGTCAAAACGTATGTATGGACCATGGGGACAAGGACTTGCTGAGCAGATTCAAAACATTCAATTAGAGATTAATAAGATTCTATGGATCATTCAAAGATCTATACATCTTGCTGGAAGCTTTAAAATATTAATTGAGAATGGATCAAAGATTGTTAAGGAGCATTTAAATAACGATATTGGAGCAATCATAAACTATGCAGGCACACCTCCTCAATATATTACCCCTCCTGTTGTTCCTGTTGAGCTTTATCAACAATTACAGAATCTTAAAAACTCAGCCTTTGAACAAGCTGGAATTTCTCAACTCTCCGCCACAAGCCAAAAGCCTGCAGGACTTAATTCAGGAAAAGCTTTAAGAGAATATAACGATATTGAAACAGATAGATTTCAACTCATTGGACAGCAATATGAAGACTTCTTCTTAGATTGCGCAAGATTATCAATTGAATGTGCAAAAGAGATCTATGAAGAAGAAGGTGAATATGAAGTTCAAGTACCTGGTAAGAAGTTTATTGAAACAATTGATTGGGGAGATATTGATTTAGAAGAAGATCAATACTACATGAAGATATTTCCCGTATCATCATTACCAAATGAACCTGCTGGACGACTTCAAACAATTCAGGAATACATTCAAGCTGGGATGATAAGCGTCAGACAAGGCAGACGTCTTCTTGATTTTCCAGATTTAGAACAGGTAGAAGGACTTCAGAATGCAGCAGAAGATTATCTCCATGATGTATTAGAGAAGATTGTTGATGATGGAGATTATACTCCTCCTGAGCCAGAAGATGACCTTTTATTAGCTGATGAATTAGCCCTTGAATACTATCAACAAGGTAAATGCTTAGGTCTTGAGGAAGAAAGATTGGAATTGTTAAGACGATTCAGAAGCCAAGTAAATATATTAAAGCAGAAAGCAATGCCAACACCTTCACCACAACAAATGCTTCCACAAGCGAATCCAATGGCGACACCACAATCAGATTTAATACCTAACATACCAGCGGGTGCTGCATGACAGAAACAATAGACAAAGAAAAGATATTAAAAGAATACATGGATAAACCTGACATCAGGATGAGACTCGATACTTGGTATAAGGTTCATGGAGATCCTGCTACAGAAAGACTAAGACTTGTTCCTCCTATAGTTTGGGATGATGTCCTAAAAGGATATGTTTGGGTTAATAGAAGGACTCGTAGAGGATAAATGGGAGTCATTGAAAAAGCTCCAGAAATTAGATTCTTTACTTGGTATATAACCTTTCCTGATGGTGAGACTAAATGGAAGCAAGATCCATTTCTTCATGATTTAATGTTTGAACTTAAGAATATAGGTTTCAAACTTAAAGCTATAGGAATAGTCGATCATCCAAGTTTTGAGCGTGAACTATTGACTAAAGGCGAATATAAGTGGACTGATTATCGAAAGAATAAATGGCTATTAAGAATAGAGAAGACACCCAAACGCGACAATTGGGTTTAAAGCAAACAAGGGGGATTCAATGCAAGAAGCTTTACAAACCACAGTAGCACAAGAAAATAATACCGCAATTAGCACAATTGTTGAAAAGCCAGTCGTGGCTGAAGTTGCAACAGTTGATGCTACCAAAGT
>Ga0334722_10001032_pt1 | contig 36893 bp, 35 predicted proteins | sample C3_bottom_MG_FD_207210 | JGI IMG/M metagenome (GOLD analysis project Ga0334722, IMG submission 207210) | Sediment microbial communities from Yellowstone Lake, YNP, Wyoming, USA - C3_bottom | ecosystem: Environmental > Aquatic > Freshwater > Lake > Sediment | place: USA: Wyoming | collected... | reverse complement strand
CAACAAATCCCGACCTTGTGGTCGCCATGAAAAAAGCAGCCGCTTTTGTTACCGATATGGGCGGCATTACTTCCCACGCAGCAATTGTTTCGAGAGAAATGAAAAAACCTTGTATCGTCGGAACAAAAATTGCCACCAAAGTACTTCATGATGGTGATATAGTCAATGTAGATGCCAACACCGGAATTGTGAAAATAATTGAAAGGAAAAAATGATAGATATTCCCGACAAATATCAGAATATTTGGGCCAAAGCCGTACCCTATCTTAGACAAGGTCGTCAAGGCGAACTGGAACATTGTCAAAAAACTGCCGAAGAAGTTTATCGGCTCGGCAAAGATAAAGGTTGGAATCTGGATATTTTAATTCCGGTAGCAATGTTTCATGATATCGGCCACTCCGCAGTTTTACCGGAACATTTCCACCTTATTAGCGGTCCCAAAAAAGAAGAAAATTCAAAGCTTGTGCATATGCTTACAGGAGCCAAAATCGCTCATGATGTTCTAAAAGAGGTAAATTATCCAGACGAAAAAATTAGAACAATCGTCGAAATTATCGCTATTCACGACAAAAAAGATAAAAGTCTCTTTAACACTGAAGAAAAACGAATTTTTCACGATATTGACAGATTAGACAGATTCACCGACGCCACCTTCGAAACAACGAGAAAAGAATTTGGTTTGAATGTTCAGGAAACTTTCGATATATTAGAAAAAGATTTAATACCGGATATTATCTCCGATGATTTTCGAAAAATTGCCTTAGAAAATCTTCAAGAATTAAAAATAAAATATCAGGAGGAAAAATGAACGAACTAGAACCAAAAGAAGGAATAGAAGTAGATTTAATACGTCACCCAGAAAAAAAGGGTGAGACTGTACCAACCCAAACACCTGAAGGTGAAGCGGGCGCACCGGGACCTTTGCCTAAAGAAGGCATTATGCAAACTCAGGAAATCGCACAGAAATTCGCCGAGAGAGTTAAAGACATCCCCAGAGCGGTAGTTTTCGGGTTTGTTTCTAATCAACCAAGAACTGGTGAAGCAAGTTTTATTTTTGACCAAGAGCTAAGAGTTATGGCTGAAAGATTGGGAAATTCACAAGTCTTTAATCAATCCGAGAAATCTTTAGAGGAAATTGCCCAAGAGGTGAAGCCAGAAACCGACAAAGTAGTCATTATGGATTCAACTGAAGACACTGCGATGGGAATGCGAGATTGGAATATGGATGCTTTACTTGCAAAAATTAGCGAACTTGGCAGCGAACCGGCTGTTCTACAAAAATGGATGGGAGATCCTGAACTTCAAAAAGAGCTTGGTATTACTCCAGAACAAATCGGTCAAGAAACAAAGGATTGGTTAAAAACACAAAGAGAAAAAGCCAAAACGCTTTTCCCTGACAGACCGATTGTGATCACCGGCATTGGCCATAGTTTTGAACTTGACACGGCAATTGCCTCCTTAATGGGCAAAGAATTCTCGGATAAAACTCTGGATGAGTTGGGTGGAGATATGATTAACACCATGGAAGGTGCAAGAATTGTTATCCAACCAAACGGCCTAGGAACAGTTGAGTATAGAGATATGAAAGAAGAATTAGATTTAAGCGAAGGCAGAGAAGAATAAACAATAATCATGGATTGGTAAAAATAATTAGGAAAGTTTAATTATGGTTGAGACTTGGAAAAAAATAAATTGGAAATTTATTCACAAAAGATTCCGAACGCCTTTGTATAGTTTTGTTCTTTGGAATGCTATTTCCCATCATTACAATAAATCAATCGATTTTCACTACGAAATGAGGAACTGGTTAAATCTTGATAGCAATCTCATGGTTGACCAAAAAGAATGGCAGAGAGTTCAAGATTTGGCTATCAAAGCCATATCCGAAAATCCCAATTTTCTCATGGAGACGACAGATATCGCTTATAGACTAAACAATGAGATAGTCGAATTTGCCAAAAAAAATTCATTAGAAAATAATGTTACAGCGTTAAATAATAATCAGCTAAAAGATATCTTTACTCAATATATTGATCTCAACCTGCAAGCATCGGCCTTCATGCTCTTTCCTATGTTTTTCGATGAATACTTGGAAGAAAAAATCAGGGATGCGGTCATAACAGCTTTTCCTGAAGATGAAGTTGATAATGTGCTTCATATTTTCACAACTTCTTTTAAACCAGGATCTGCACAAGAGGAACAAATTGCCTTGATTAAACACGCTATAAAACAGAATCAAAAAGCTTTAACCGATTCCGATATCAAATCATTTATAGCCGAATTTGGCTGGTTAAAAAACGCAGCCATGACCGGTGAATTCTACGAAAACAAAGAAGTTAAAAATAGGATCGAAGAAATAGCAGATCCCGAAACAAAATTAAAAGAGATACAAGATGACAGAAACTCCTTTCTGGAAAAGCTCAATAGCTATAAATTGAAACTCGACGAAAAAACCAAAATTTTAGTGGACGCTCTTCAGGAAGCAATATTTTTTAGAAGCTGGAGAACAGAAAGAATTTACAGAAATGCCCAATTTATGGACAAATTTTACAGGGAAATTTCAAAAAGAATTAATCTAGAAGATTTCAAAGACTTCTTTTACTTAACCCCGGAAGAAATATCTGAGGCTCTTGCTCCAGGAAAAGCTGATCAAAAAGTTATCGATGAAAGAAAAAATGGTTTTATTATTTTCGCTGATGGCAAGGATACCAAAATATATTCAGGAGAAATTGTCGTTCAGGCCAAAAAAGAGGTATCGTTTCAAGACAAAGTTGCCAAAACTGATGTACTTGAAGGAAGATCCGCTTTCCCCGGTCTGGTAAAGGCACAAGTAGTGATCATCACTTCAAAAGATGATTTTAATAAAATGAAACAAGGTTATATTTTAGTTAGCCACTCAACCACACCTGATTATGTACCAATAATACGAATGTGCTCGGCTATAGTTACAGATGAAGGCGGAATTCTTAGCCACGCATCAATAATCTCCCGAGAGCTCAAGATTCCTTGTGTCATCGGCACCAAAGTTGCCACCCAAATTTTGAAAGATGGGGATATGGTGGAAGTAGATGCAAATAAGGGAACTGTGAAAATTCTGAAAGGGACGAATGAAAAATAATTTAGTTGAAAAGTATTTAACACTTTCAAAGGACCTCAAGCCCTATCCTCCTTTAAATAACTATTCTCCATTTATCCAAGCCTCTTCTTGGAATACAAGCAGATATTTTGATCCGTTTTATGATAATAGAACTCAGCTTCATCTTCTTGATGTTATTAATCAAAATGAAGCTTTTGTAATGTTAACAGAAAATAAGTTAAGAGATTCTTCAAAAGAAATTTTTCTAAAATATCTGAAAGATCCTCAATCTATTAAAAAGCGAGACTCAGAAATAAACTCTCGCATGGAAAAAGTTGAAAAAATTTATTCAGATTACACTTATCAAAAAGTTTCGGAATGTTCAGACGAAGAACTAATCTCGCAAATAGATCCAATACGCGACTTAATTTGGGAAGGAAACGGCCTTGGTTTCTTTTCGACCTTCTTTGAAAAAGATTTTTGCTGGGAACTTATTAAGGAATCTAAATTTGAATTGTCAAAAGAAGAACTGGAAGAAATTTGGGACACTGCCATTCAACCCGTCTCTTTTTCTTTTGAAAAGCAACAGTTACGATTTTTTCTAAATTTAGTAATCAAAGACACAAAATGGGAAGAAATTGTTGAAAGCTGCCAGTTTTTCTTGGCAAGTTATTTTGATGTTAAAAATTTAGAATTAACCGAGAAATACCTCAATGAACATTATGGCGAATTTAAAGATGTCGAAGCAGCAAAAGAAAAATTAAAGAAAGAAGAAAAAGAAACTCAGGAAAAGAAAACCCAATTTGAGAAATGGCATTCGACTTTGGATACTAACCAACAATTATTAGCCGATTATATCCAAATAATAATTAGAATTAGAGACACCCGCAAAAATTTCTTTTCTAAAGGTTTGACAATTCTCTGGAAAATTGCCGAAAAACAATTCCAAAAAGCTGAACAGCTCAAAGATCTAATCCGTTTTTATACCATAGATGAAATGAAAAAAGGGATAGATTATTTATTAGAAAACAAGGAAAAAATAACAAAGAGAGAAAACGGCTTTACAGTTCTAATCAACTATAATGGAACAATCGAAATGGAAGAAGCTGATTTTCAGAAAGTCAAACAAGAGTTAGATGTTTACTATCTTGACAGTCAAACCAGTAAAATTGATACCAAAAAAAATGAGTTGAAAGGACACATAGGTTCTCCGGGTATAGTTAAAGGTAATGTTAGAATTGTCTTAAGCCCAGAAAAAGCCATCGATTTTCAAGAAGGTGATATCTTAGTCGCCGGTATGACCAGACCAGAATTCGTGCCTTTAATGCGTAAAGCTGCTGGATTCATAACTGATGAAGGTGGAATCACTTGTCATGCTGCCATCGTCGCCCGTGAAATGAATAAACCCTGCATTATCGGCACTAAAATTGCTACCAAAGTGCTTAAAGATGGTGATATAGTTGAAGTAGATGCGAATAAGGGTGTAGTAAAGAAAATCAGCTAATATTATAGAAGAGGAAGAACATGGGAGAAACAAATCCAGAGGTGTCAAATAATCCTGAAAAGAGAGAAAAAGGAAGCAACGTAAAAATAATCATTAAATTTTTAAGACATGGTGAACGAACTAAAGACGGATTACTGACTGATTACGGAAGAGATGTCACCCGCCAAAGAGCCCAAGAGAGTGGTATCGGTAAAGAAGATTTCGATGCAGTAAGAGCAATTGGGTCAACTGCCGATACCCCACCTGAAGGAATGGGTAGAGCACTTGAAACAGCAGACATTTATTCTCATGAAGTTGCCGGAGACGATGCTTTCAATACTAAAAAAGATGATTTATTGAACTATCAGACGCTCCTCACCTCTCGGCCATATGATCATGTTCCGGTTTATAATTCATATCTTCCGGAAAATTTCAATGAGCTTTCCGACGAAGAAAAAGTAGCTGCTGCTAAGGTTGCCCAAATTGCAACAGTGAATCATCTCCTTTCTTTAACTTCCCCAGAAGCTTTAAATTACAAAAAAGAAATTGTTGGGGCATACGCCAGTGTAATTGATCATTATTCGAAGTTAGCCCAGCGTCTTAAAAGTGGATCTCGAGTTTTAATTCCTGCGGGTACTCACGGTGGAAATATGGAACTCATCTTAAAAGCTGCTTTGATAAGGACTGACGAAAGTGGTCAAAAGAAAGTAGGATTTGAAAAAATGGAGGAAATCGGTGGAGAAATGGACCCCTCAGAAGCTTTTAACGTATCTGTAGAAACCGATAGCCAAGGAGAACTGCTTCCTTTGAGTGTTATTTTTGATAATCCAGACAGACCAAAGAAAGAAATGTCTCTTGACCCAGAAATTCTCTCCGAAGCACAAGAATTTTACATAGAACTACATGAAGAAAAATAATCGGAATTTTATAAGAAGGTAAAACAATGGACAAAAAAACTCTTAATAAAAACTGGGTGCACTATTTAACTCGTCCTTTTAATTTATTTTCAACTTCTCTTTGGTACCGATGGTACACTCAGCCAAAGGTGACAGAGATGTTTAATACAGATCTGCCAGATGCTTTGTTTATCGAAGAAAAAAATAAATCTGTAAGACAATATCGTATCAAAGATCAATTGGAAAGATTTAATCTTGCCATTGAACAATTTTTAGTTAGGAACGATACAAAATGTAAAGAATCCCTCAGGTATGGCTTATCATTAAATGAAGAAGCTAAAAAAATTTTATCTGGTTCAAACAAATATAATAAATTGGAAGACTTATTAGATTTTCTTGATTCTTTACTATTATTTTCTACAATATTACCCTTTTTCACCTATGAGAATATCCAAAAGTTGAATATAAAAGAACCAGATATTTTAGCTTTATCAGAGTCCCTTAGAAAAGAGTCATATTATATGGACATCTTAGAGAAAATAGTTCTTCCGGCTGTCAAAATTCGCATCAAGGAATTTACAAAAATTGATCCAAACCAAATAATCGAAGTAATAACGGTCGATGAGCTACTTTCAGGTAAACCCCATGATTTGCAGACTCGATTAGAAAACCGCGCCCGAGACAAATATTTTGTATATCAAATATTGAACGGTAAAGAAGAAGTTTCATGGGTAGATGATCCTGATCCTATCATCCAAGAGATTGAAAAATCTCAACCAGAAGATGATATGTTAGAACTTGCCGGCCAAATTGCTTGTCAGGGGAAGGTGCAGGGGAAAGCTCGAATCATTTTTGATCCTAGCAAAGAGGCTCAGTTTGATAAAGGAGATATTCTGGTTACAATTAATTCAAATCCTACTTTTATGTCACTTATTAAGAAATGTTCGGCAATAGTAACTGACGAAGGTGGCATGACTTGTCATGCTTCGATTATTTCCCGCGAAATGAACATCCCTTGTATCGTTGGTACAAAAGTCGCCACGAAAGTGTTACATGACGATGATTTGATAGAAGTTGACGCAAATAAGGGAATCGTTAAAATCATAAAATAGGTTATACTTTATAAAGGAGAATTATGGAAAGTTTAAGACCTGAAGTAGAACAAACCACTCAAGAAGTCGAAAATGAAACAGAGCCTAAATACGGTGCTAATGTTGTTATTAGAAATTTTTGGGGCCGTCATGCCCAAAAGAGATCTGGCGAGGTAGTTGTTGATGGTGAAATTAGCAAAAGTCTGATTTCTGATAAAGGCGCTGAAGATTCAGTTGACTTCGGTAAAGGAATCGAAGCTTCTGTCGACGGAGCTAAAATCTACACAAGCACATCTCAGCGCGCAATCGAAACTGCTGAGAGTATCGTTGAAGGTTATCAACAATCCAATCCCGATGTTCCAATAAGAAAGTTAGAAATGAGAGACCAACTGACCCTTGATTTTCCTAAAGAGTTCATGGAACTTTATGAAGCCAGATTTATTGCCAGTCGCACAGAATTAATGCAACAAATGAATTTAGATCCCTCAAAGTTTAAAGAGTTATCACCTGATCAGCAAGAAGAAATTGCTGAAAAAGCCGAAGAACCTCTTTTAACTGAATGGCTAAGCGGCAAAGGAGAATTTTCAAGGCTAATGAATCCTGAAACATCGGCACGAATTTTCGCCCAACTCTTTGATAGACATAACGACCGCATGGCATCTAAACTTTATTCTGGATCACAAATAGATCTGTTTCATGTTTCACACCGAGGCATTATGGAGCCTTTCTTAACTTCAGGTGTATTAGTGAGAACAAGAGATGGCAAGACTATGAGAACCCTAGATGAACTGGGTGGACCGATGGCAATACTAGAAGGCTGGGAAAGTAAAACTGAAACCGACGATAAAGGCACTTCAAAAATATCTGTTCTATTAAGAGGCGAAGAATATATCGTTGACCGTGCAGCTTTAAAGAATCTAGCCCAAAGAGACAAAGAAACTGAAAATTTAGAAATTGATCCCTCAAGAACTTCTGACGAGAAACTAATAGATCTTGCTTCCGCAGAAAAAAGACAACTAAGCCATCTCGAAAGAAAAGGTTATGAAGAATATATTGCAAGGCTTAGAGATCCCGAAAAGTCACAGTCATTAGCCGCTACTGCAATAGAGGAGGCAAAAAAAGGTAAGATAAGTGCTTGGTCTCTATCGTTTTTCGCTGATAGTAGCCCAACACTTTTCTCAGGCATTATTTCTGAATTGGAAAAGTTAGATCCAGATTCTAGCCAAAAGAAAATGGCCGAAGTTGAAATTATTCTAAATAAAAGGTTCTTCAAATGGATGAGTATCTTTGAACCAGAAAATGCACCTGAAGACAGAACCACAAACATGGCGGTTTTCTTAGTTAAAAGACTTTTGTCCAAAGGTAATCAAAAAGAAGCACGAAGAACTATCCTTTTAACAGCCAAAAAATCTCCTGATCTTGCCGAACAGGTGATAGAATCAGCAAAAGAAGTTGATCCAGAGTTTTCAAAAGATAAATTTCAAAATAAATTGAGAAAAGAAGCACAGGAAGAATACTCACGAAGGATAAACTTCGCAAGGAAATCCCATTCTCAGCCTGAGTACCTCTATTAAAAATGACAAATAACTTTGACCCAACAACTTATGATTTTATTTGGAAAGTAGATGGTTTTTCATACCTACAAAATTCGTATTGGCTTCGGGATACCGAGTACTATAGACGGGATTTTGTAATAACCAGTAAAAATGATGAGTGGAAAACTTATCTTGGAAAAGAAGAAAGGAAAAAGTTAAACGAACTTGGACTTCAACTGGTTGAAAGCGGTCTTCCCGATTTTGAAAAAAAAGTTTATTCAACACTTAGTGATGTCAGAAAAAAATTCCGCAAAGCTGACGATATCGACCTTTCCAAACTTTCAAATGATGAACTTAAAAAGAGTTTCTTAGAGATGGTGCAATGTATTCAAGAACTTATTGGGGTCTATTTTTATACAGAATTTTTCTGTTACGACACAGTCCAAGAACAAATTGAAAAAATGGGATTAACTGATAAGGAACATTTGACAAGTTCTCCACTTGAAAATATTGTTTCTTTGGAGAAATACGAAAGGTATAAACTGGCACAAAACTTAACAGAAGAAGGTATTTCCGCATTTTTAGAAAAATTTGATTTTGTCCCTTATGCAGATGGCAAACCAAGATGGACTGAACAAACTTTAAAAGAAAATTTAGAAACTTTGGAAAAAGACAATATAGAAGAGAAAATAAAAGAAATTGAAAAAGCTCACCAAGAGATTATCAAGATCCGCAAAGAAGATAAATTGGCAGAAGGTGTTAGAAAGATCCAAGAGCAAAAATTTTATATCCGTATCTTTTTTAACAAGGTGTTTTTCCGCAATAATATTATGGAAAAGCATTTGAACGAAATTGCTAATAGACTTAATAAAAAAATTGATGATTTTCACACATATCATTATGAAGAAATACTGGATCTTTTAGGCGGTAAGGAAGTTAATATCCCAGACCGAACAATTTATGTTCTTGGTAAATTTGATGGTTGGAAGGATATATTAGGCATAGATGCTTCAAAAATTATTAATGAATTAGAAAAAGGTGTTAACACAGACGTGAAAATTCTCAAAGGACATGTTGGCAATGAAGGTTATTACAAAGGAAAAGTTAAAATTATTCCTTTTGATGTTAGAGCCGATCTCACCTCCAAGATTAACGAAATGGAAAAAGGTGATGTTTTAGTTAGCGGTTCGACAGGTCCCGAAATGATCGTTGCCTGTCGTAAAGCCGGAGCCATTATTACTGAAGAGGGCGGGATTCTAAGCCACGCCGCCATTGTTTCTCGAGAATTGGGCATTCCGGCTGTTATTGCCACCAAAATTGCAACGAAAGTTTTGCACGATGGTGATATGGTAGAGGTAGATGCGAACAAAGGAATCGTTACAATCATAAAGGAGTAATATGACGTATCTAAAGAAATTTGACGAACTGGGAAAAGATGATGCCAACATTGCCGGAGGAAAAGGCGCCTCTCTCGGAGAAATGACGCAAGCGGGTATTCCCGTTCCGCCGGGATTTGTGGTTTTGGCCGACGCTTTTAGAAAACTGATTCAAGATAATAAAATCGTTGAGAAAATCGATGCTATTCTAAAGACTGTCGATATTGCAAAAACGGAAACCGTAGATAAAGCCTCCGTAGAAATCCGCGAATTGATTAAAAACACCCAAACCCCCCAAGATGTGAACGATGAAATCACTAAAGCCTTTGAAGAATTGAACACCGAATTTGTCGCTGTTCGATCCTCTGCCACCGCCGAAGACTCTTCTTCCGCTTCTTGGGCCGGTGAGCTGGAAACGTATTTGAATACTACCAAAGATAATTTATTGGAAACTGTTAAGAAATGCTGGTCTTCCCTCTTTACTCCCCGGGCAATTTTTTACCGCATTGAAAAGAAAATGGATGCCGATGAAGTCGCTGTCGCTGTCGTCGTTCAGAAGATGGTCCAGTCGGAGATCTCCGGAATCGTCTTCACGGTTCATCCGGTCACAAAAGATCCCAACAGTCTGGTTATAGAGGCCGGCTGGGGCCTTGGCGAAGCGATTGTTGGCGGTCAAATCACACCGGACACTTATGTGATTGATAAAGAAAAAAATACCATTGCCGATAAATTCCCTAGCACCCAAGAAATGAAAATCGACCGCGAAGGAAACGTTACCAAAGAAATGCCGGTACCTGAAGAAAAAAGAGATAAGCAAAAGTTAACCGATGAAGAAATTTTAGAACTTGCGGAAATCTGTAAAAACATCGAAACCCATTACGGCAAACCGGAAGATATCGAGTGGGCAAGAGAAAATAATACTTTCTATATTGTTCAAAGTAGACCTATTACAACACTTTAAGGAGTTTTATGACAGGCGAATACCCTAGTCCTGAAGGTTTCCAGTTTAACCCTGACAGGATGTCGGGCAAAGATTATGATCAGGAAACCAAAGAAAATGTCATCGATATAGCTCAATCTTATGAACGGGCTTTATCTGACTTTGCCAGAACTCCAAGAGGGACCCAAGACTACCGCGAGATGGGGCAAATTGTTGGCAAAATGTCGTTGCGATTAATAGAAGGCTTTCCAGTAACAGAACAGGCCCCTCAGATAAAAAGGCTCGATCATTTAGTAAGGATAGCTGGACCAAGTGAAGAAATTCTAACTTTCACTGCTGGCGTCAAAGGCGAGTTTTGCTCGGGAGCAATCCTTCATCAAGCAGGCCTCGAAACAAATTATCCGGAAAGACTTGAAGATCTTTTCCATCAGGTTGACCTCGCGGCAAAGTTCCCTGACGGGAAACCAATCAGTGTCCAAACTAAAACCTTGCCTCTTCCAGAATACTTAGAAAGAGGCAAACAAGGCTCTAAAGCACTCCCAGTTCTAAGCCTCCTTAGAACTCCCGATGACATGGAACGGTTCACAAGCGCCATTACCCAAATTCGCCATCCATCACCGCAACTCATGCTTCGTCTCAAAGAGATTAAAGATTCGGCATTATTAATGCACCAAAGAGCCTTAAGAAATCATTCTAATCCTGTCTTTTGTGTTTTAGGATCACCCGAATCAGAAGGCTCAGATATGTTTTCTCAAACAGCAAGACCTACAAAAATAACCGAAGAGCAAGCTCAAATGGAGCTCGAAGCAATTCAAAGGCAAATTTAGACTTGACAAGGAGTAACTTATATGATAATATATTCCCTCACAAGGAGGAAATCATGAATACGCCCAGTACGATTCCCGAGGCCAAGCCGCCTCCAATTATCCACGATCCGGGGTGTGCTGAAGCAACTGAGCTTTACAATATCCCCGAAAAGGACCGTAATCCGGTCGCAGAGTTAATGATCGCAGCCCATAGGCTCGATGCAAAAACTCACGAAGAAGGGTGTTTCGTTCTACGAACCACTCACTAAGAAAAGACAAAACGTATTCAAAAAAAGACGCCTCCCGTTCACAGAACGGGAGGTCGTTTTGTTTTTAGACCATCTATCCGTTAATTCTCTTTAGTAATACCTCTTTTGCGATTTTTTTGTCTGACCAGGGAATTTTTTCGTGGCCGACAACCATGCACTCTTCGGCGCCTTTACCGGCAATAATAACAATATCGTCTTTGTAAGCCATATTAATCGCCTTGTCAATTGCCTTTTTGCGGTCTAGAACTTTGAAGAAATTTTTACCAGAGACTTTTGATTCGCCGTGATGGACACCCCGCGGTACTCCCGCCGCCACTTCTTCGATAATTTTCACCGGATCTTCAGTATAAGGATCTTCATCGGTGATAATAACGATATCGGCATATCGCCCGCCCAAGGCACCTAAAATCGGCCGTTTGCTTTTATCGCGATCTCCTGTCGCCCCGTAAACCGCAATAATTCGCGCACGCTTAGCCGCTTCTAAAGTTTGAAATATCTTCTCCAAAGCATCAGGTGTATGCGCATAATCCACCAAAACTGTAAACGACTGGCCCAAATCAACTTTTTCCATCCTGCCGGGGATAAATTCGATTGCTTCAAGCGCCTGTTTCGTTACTGCAAGATGGATATTTAAAGCCACCGCCACTGAAATTGCCGCCAGAGCATTATAAATATTGAATTTGCCGGGAAGTTTCAATTCATAGGCAATCTGGCCAATTGGCGTAATAACTGTAAACATGGTGCTTTGAGGTTCAAGAAGAATCTTTTTTCCTAAAATTTCCGGTTTTTCCAAGTGGCCGGAGTCAGGTTTATCGAGACCGTAAGTAATCGTTCTTTTGCTCGGAAGCTCTTTAAAATATTTGGCTGATTTGTCATCAACATTGATAATATTGATTGATTGTCCGGAAGAAAAAATTTTGGCTTTAGTGTCGCGATATTCTTCAAACGTCTTATGATAATCCAAATGATCGTGAGTGATATTGGTTAAAATCGAAATATCATAATCTATCCCCCAGTTGCGGTATTGGACGATTGCATGAGAAGTGGTTTCAATAATTACCCAGTGACAGCCTGCTTTAACGCATTCGGAAAGAAACTTTTGCAGCGCAAAAGGGGAGACCGTTGTCATTTTTGTCTTGTTGACCCACTCTTTTTCTGCGATCTTAAAATTAATGGTTGTCGCCATCCCAACCTTATAATTAGCGGTTTCTAAAATTTTAGCGATCATATTGCAGGTTGTCGTTTTGCCGTTTGTGCCGGTAACGCCGATAATTTTCAGATGTTTAGAAGGATTGCGATAAATTAATGCCGCCAAAATCCCCCGAACCTTATGAGACCAGAGAATCATTGATTGCGGTAAAACTTTTCTAAAGTAATCTTTAATATTTTCGATCATTTTCGTCGATATCTTTCAGCGAACTTAAATAATCTATACCAAGTTGGTTTAAAAACTAGATCATAGCCGCCGACAATTCTGACAGTTTTCCCGCCGAATTGGCGCTTGAATCTGCCGATACCGGCATACTTGTGACTAGTATCTGGTAACTGGTCACTGGTAACTGGATCTACTGCCAACAAATCATAAAATTTGCATCCTTTTTCTTTTGCGCGCTTGATCGCCTCGAAGTGGAGAAGATAGGGCGCCATCACATTCCTAAATTCCGAAGAAGATGCGCCATAAAGATAACTTGCAGTTCCTTGATAATAACTTACGATTTCCGCTGCAATTATCTTACCCTGAAATCTTACCGCAAGCAACTCCACCGCATCTCCCAGTATTTCAAACATTTTCTCGAAATAACTCTTTGGCCTAATGCTAAAACCATCTCGTCCCGATGTCTCCTTGAATAAACTATAGAATGTATCCATTTCGGATTTCGGATTTCGGATTTCGGATTTACATCCGTGTTTCATTGAAACGCGGATGTTGTATCGGCCCTTTTCTTTCATCTGGGCGAGGATTTCTTCTTCCGATTTTGAGATGTCGATAACTTGGCGATATTCTGGTTGCAGTTCTTCGAAGGCTTTAATAAATCCAAATTTTTTTAAATTTTCAATGATTTTTTCATCAAATTCATCCAAGATTTCCAACCTGAAAAATATGGAATGTGATTTTTCTGCAATTTTTTTCGTATTTTCGTAAAAATTTTCGTATTTCGTAATTGTGTTCCACTCTACTTCAGGCGCATATAAAAAAGATTTGCCGAATGGCAACTCTCTTTCAAGAACAAAAATTCCGTCAATTTCGTGAGCTTGCCATCCTTGACTTACACGAAAACCAGCCCATTCCTTTGTTTGAAGTAATGATTTCATCTTATTTTTATTTTACACCTTTAATTGCTTAACAAAAAGCCCCGCGGGGCTTTTTGCCCGACGAGGCTCAAGTTACAGACAATATTCTTTATAAAGAAGCAGGAGGGTCTTGGCGATCTGGTTTTTATCGGCACTGCCGTGGACCCGGAACACAGGATACTTTATCCCCAACAAGGGACTTTTAAGAAAAGCGTCGTAGCCGAGTTCTTCTTCTTTCAGCGCCTTGATGTCCCTTGCAGCCTCCAAGCAATAAGGAGCAACTTTCCTCGCCGCCCTAAAAAGACACAATCCGGCGACTTGTTCAAGAATCTTAAGACCGATATTGCCGGTAAAACCGTCAACCAGAGCCAAATCCACAGAGTTGTGGAAAATGTCTTTCGGTTCAATCAACCCGACATACCCAGCCTCGCTCTTGAGACTTTGATGGATTTTGACCATTACTGGATCTGCCCGCTCCTTGGCATTATTCAATAAGCCAATTTTCGGAGCGACAATGCCGCAGCGGTCAATTAAATACTCTCTGCCAACTTTAGTCCAGCCTTGGAAGACTTCTGGGTCAGCAACGTGACTGGTTGCTCCGCCATCAATAAAATGGCAAATTTCGTCTTTCCATGTGGGAACAGGGATAAGAAGACCGGGTCTTAGCACTCCGGGCATTCTGAAAGTTTTCGAGCCTACCAAGAGCGACCGGCTGTTAGTAGCTGTTACAAAAACCGTCAAATCACCTTTTTCCAGATCTTCGATGGCCGATTCAATCGGGTTGAGAGATGTATTGTCTCTGCAAGGAACAGAGACAATACTGCCAGTAGGTTTGTAAAGGACAACTTGGATATCAGGATTACTTTTGAAAGCTTCTGAAATCCCTTCTGTTACCGCAACAGGGTTATCTCCACCAAGGTCAATGCCGATAGTTTTCATGGTACGAACCCCTTTATTTTTCCGAGATTTCGTGGTTTAATATTAGCGTTAAGGAAAATAAATTGCAACAAATATTAGCAATCGAAACTTCGTGCGATGAAACCGCTGCGGCAGTAATTGAAAAGAACGGAAGAAATGTCCGTATCCTTTCTAGTGTAGTTGCTTCTCAAATCGATCTTCATAAAAAGTTCGGGGGAGTATATCCGGAAATTGCCTCGCGCGCTCATTCAGAAAAGATAATCCCTGTTGTTGAGGAAGCACTAAATAAAATCAAACCTGATGTTATCGCCGTCACAACCGGACCGGGTTTAATTGGTTCTCTCTTAATTGGCGTAAACTTTGCAAAAACTTTAGCATATACCACAAAGAAACCAATCATTGGCATCAATCACTGGCTAGGACACATTTATTCTAATTGGGCAAAAAAACCTTTTCCTAAATTTCCGGCTCTGATATTAATCGTGAGCGGCGGACATACTGGTTTAGTTTTAATGAAATCACATAAAGATATCGTTCCTTTGGGAGAAACTTTGGATGATGCTGCAGGAGAGGCTTTTGACAAAGTCGCCAAATTATTAGGTTTAGGATATCCGGGTGGGCCGATGATATCTAAAGCTGCGATAGGAGGCGATAATCTCAAATTTGCTTTCCCCAGATCTATGCTTGACCGGAAAGATCATAATTTTAGTTTTTCAGGATTAAAAACCGCTGTTTTATATGCAACAAAGAAAATAGGAAAGATGTCGCTAAAGACTAAAAAAGATATCGCTGCTTCTTTCCAGCAAGCAGTTTGCGATATCTTGGTTGGCAAAACTATCCAAGCCGCCTACGAATTTAGACCAAAATCAATTTGTCTTTGCGGCGGGGTTTCTGCTAACAAAGAGCTCCGAGAACAAATGGGAAAAGAGGTTGGAAGGCTGCCTTGGAAAACTTCTTTCCATGTTCCGCCGATGGAGCTCACAACCGACAACGCCGCCATGATTGGTATTGCCGCCGCTTATCATTTAGACCAAAAAACCACTTTCGATAACATCAATGCAAATGCAAATTTGAAACTCTAGACTAATTTGCAGCCTCTCCCATTTCTTCTTTTTCTTCGTCAGTAAGTTCTATCTTAGACTCGCCTTCTTCGCCTTCTTTATTAAAATTTGCAGTTACTTTTTCTTCATTATCGTCCGGGCTATAATTCCATCCAACTTTAATTTCCGGCCAAACTCCCTGTACATTTTTCATAACATCCAATAACTGCTGTTGCGATTGCAAATCTAAATCCTCAGCTGTAAATTTCCTCGATGCCGATCCGTATTCCAATACATCAGCGACTATCCCGTTTGCATCAAAATTTTCATTCGACTTTACTTCAGATGGCAGCTTATTTACAAATGTTGATATTAACTCCTGTTTTCTTCTTTCAATTTCGGCTTCTTGTTGTTGCTTCCATCCTCGAAATTCATTGATTGGATCGGATTTCAACTCGTTTTTTTCTTCCTCTGGTCCTCGTTCTGGCCCCATAAAACCTCCTCATTATTAACCCATTTGATTATTTTGAACTCGTAAAGCTTCTTCGCTGAGTAAATTTCTTAATTCTCGAGCAGCTAATAAATCATCTGTATTCGCGTCTTCGCTTTTTTCCAAATACCCGATTTGATAGTCCATCTGCTCTGAACCAGCTTGAGCAGTATTAATGTCTCGTGGCATTTCCTTATCTAAAACTTTCTGGGCTCCTTCAAGTGTTTTAAGCAAAGAAAAACGTCTTCGTGTTTCATTGTCGCTACCACTAGCCCGTGCTTTATTTAAAGCTTCATTTGCAATAAATATTTTTTTCTTTAGTTCAAATCTCACCATGTCTACTGAACCTGGTTTGTACCCAGGAGAAACTTCAAAAACTCTCTTTCGTTCTGCTTTCTTTTGTTCATCAATCTCTGCACTCGCCTGGATGTCTTCTGGTCGCATCTTCATTGTTGCTGCCGCAGAATAATCAATTGTGCCATCTGGATTTTCAGTAGTACCAACAATAAGCTCATCTTTGCCAGTCGGTTTTCCCGTTTCCGGCGCTTTCCAATCAGAATATTCTTCTCCTGGCTTTTTGTTTTCGACTCCCATGAAGCCTCCTAAATATTTTAGTTCTAATTTTATTTAATGCTTTTTGAGGTTTTCTGTCAAACATCGGGTGATATAAACCATAACAGAGAAGATTACTACTCATTTTACACGCTATAGCAAGAAATATGTATAGTGTGATATTATGAAGTTATGAACAGAAAAATATCATTTGGAGAAAGGATTTTGCTATTTTTGGAGGAAGGCAGAGACCTCTATAGCATGATGGCTCGCCCGTCACTTTGGGGCAAGGATTATCCTTCGAAACAAACTTTTTTCAGTACTCTCTATCGCCTGAAAGAAACTGGGTATCTTACTGAAATAGAAAAAGATGGACGGAAAAAATATATCGCAACTTTAAAAGGCAAAACGAAGATTTTTGCGTATCTTAAAAAAGACAAAAAGTGGGACAATAAATGGCGGATTGTCGTTTTTGATATTCCGGAAATAAAAAAAGAAACGCGCGAATTTTTCAGAGGCCGACTTCACGATTTAGGGTTTCGCAAAATGCAGGACAGCGTCTGGATTTCGCCCTACAACATCGCCGACAAAGTGGAGGAGCTGATTGAATTTTGCAATGCCGAAAAATATGCCCATTATTTATTGGTTGAAGAGTTAGACAACCGCGATGTATTAATGAATTTATTTAATATATCAGAAGAAAATACTACTCAAAAAACACGCTATAGCAAGTAAAGTGAGTAGTATGTATTTTCATAAGGTTTAATATATGATAGGATTTAAACATGGAAGAATTGCCTAAGGCATACGATCCGAAATCAACTGAGGATCGAATTTATTCATTGTGGCTTCAAAGCAATGCTTTTCAGCCTAAGGTCCAAAAGGATAAAAAGCCTTTTACTATCGTAATTCCCCCGCCTAACGTGACGGGTTCTTTACATATGGGGCATGCTCTAAATAATACTATTCAAGATATTTTAATTCGCCGTTCTCGCATGAAAGGTATCCCTACTCTTTGGCTTCCGGGAACAGATCACGCTGCGATTGCAATCCAAAATGTTATTGAAAAACAGTTGGCAAAAGAAGGAATTTCTCGCCAAGAAATCGGGCGAGAAAAGTTCATCGAAAGAGTTTGGAAATGGATTGATGAGTATGGAGATATTATCATCGGTCAGTTAAAAAAGATGGGCTGCTCTTGCGATTGGAGCAGAAAGCGTTTTACTATGGATGATGATTACACTGAAGCAGTAAACACCGCTTTTATGCACTATCACGAAAAAGGCTGGATTTATCAAGCCGACCGCGTTATTAACTGGTGTGTCCGCTGCCAAACATCGCTATCCGATATTGAAGTAGAGTACAAGGAGCAACAAGGCAAACTTTATTATTTTAAATATGATAAGAATTTTCCGATTTCGATTGCAACAACTCGCCCTGAAACCAAACTTGGCGACACAGCGGTTGCAGTAAATCCTGAAGATAAAAGATACAAAGAATATATCGGCAAGAGTTTTGATGTTAATTTTGCCGGAGTAAAAAGAACTATAAAAATTATTGGCGATAAAGCTATTGATCAAAAATTCGGCACTGGCGCTGTTGGGGTAACGCCTTCGCATTCTTTAGCTGATTCTGAAATGGCAGAAAAGAATAATTTAGAATCGATAATCGTGATTGATAAATATGGCAAAATGACTGAAGATGCTGGCGAATTTCAAGGAATGAAAACTGCCGAAGTCCGCGAAAAAGTTCTTGAGTGGCTCGAACAAAAAAATTTACTCGAAAAAACAGAAGATATCACCAATAATTTGAGCGTTTGCTATAGATGCGGCAGAGAAATTGAACCGCAACCATCGAAGCAATGGTTTTTGAAAATGAAAGAACTGGTTAAACCGGCAATCGATGCTATCAAAAAAGATGAGATAAAACTAACACCTCCAAGGTGGAAAAAAGTGTATCTGGACTGGATGGAAAATATCCGCGACTGGTGTATTTCCCGCCAAATTTGGTTCGGCCACAAAATCCCCATTGAGGGTGAAGAAGATGTTTTGGACACTTGGTTCTCATCGGCTTTATGGCCGTTCGCAACACTAGGTTGGCCCCAAAAAACTGAAGATTTGAAATACTTTTATCCGACAGACATTTTAACAACTGCCCGCGATCTCAATATGCTTTGGGTAGTAAGAATGATTTTTTCAGGTTACGAATTTATGGACGAGAAACCTTTTTCTCAAGTTTACATTCATCCGACCGTTTTTAATAAAGAGGGTAAACGAATGTCTAAATCGCTTGGTACGGGCGTAGATCCGATCGAGCTGATTGATAAATACGGTGCCGACGCAACACGATTCGGCCTAACTTATATTAATACAGGCACACAAGATATGAAGTTTGATGAAAATGCCATTTTAGCCGGCAAAAAATTCGCCAACAAAATTTGGAATATAACAAGATTCATTTTAATGAATCTTGAAAATAACAAAGTTCAAACAGCAAAATCCAATCAAATCCCAAATCCTAAAACTCAAAATGACGGAAAAATACTAAAACGCTTAGAAGAAGTTACCAAATCTTACAACAAAAATCTCGACAATTTCCGTTTTGGCCAAGCCGCTCACGATTTATACGAATTCATTTGGCACGATTTTGCAGATATCTACATCGAGGAGTCGAAAAAGCAGAACGACGATAATACTTTCGAAATTCTATTCTTCGTACTTCGTAATTCGCTAACTCTTCTTCATCCTATAATGCCGTTTATTACCGAAGAAATTTGGCAAACTTTATATAAACAACATCTAGTTGAAGAGGAACTATTATGCGCGCCGAAAGAATCTTAACCTTAATTATCGCTATCATCGCTATTGGTGCGATTCTTTTCTTAGGTTTTAGATTCGTTATGGACCTCATCTCTACCGATAATATTAGTTCTGTCAGCACAAAAAATTTACAAAAGGCCTATGCGGAAGAAATCTCAAACCAAACTGACGTCAATAAGCTGACTACCAATGGCATTGCTTTAGTTCAAGGCAATCAACCCGACTGCGGCATTATCAACCTCCAGCGCGCCGTAGCTATAGATCCAAATTATCGTGACGCTTGGGTTTGGTTAGGATACGCGCAAATAAAACAAAACCAACCGAACGAGGCAATTGTTTCCCTAAATAAGGCCGCCAAAATTGATCCGATTCATCCTGATACTTATAAATATCTAGTAATCGCTTACACCGACACAGGTGATACTGCTTCCGCTAAACAGGCCCAAGAAAAATACGACAACTTGGTAAAGAAGTAACAAGTATTTAGTTACTCGTTACTTGTATAAAAGGAGGAAATTGAGCATTAAAGATATTGAAGATCTCCACGTTTGGGGTGAATCAAGAGTTTTGATGACTAAGATCTATGATTTGACCGACGCATTTCCTGTAACGGAAAAATTCAATATCGTAAAGCATATGCGAGCTTGTGCGAGAAATATTCCTGCCAATATCGCTGAAGGATTTGGCCGTTTCCATTATCAAGAATCTATGCAATTTTACAGAATCGCTCGCGGATCGCTCGCTGAATTAAAAAGTGATATTTACTGCTCTTTTGATCGTCATTATATTGCGAAGAAAGACCTTGTCCTGGTAATTGATCAAATTAATAAAGTCGGTAGGTTATTAAACGGTTTCATAAAATCAACAATTAAGGTTAAGAATCATACCAGTAACTAGTAACTTTATACGGTTACTTTTTCTAAATGTTTGTGTTACAATTAAATCAAAGCTTCCTTAAAGGAGGGAAATTTTGAATATAGCAAAGAAATTTTTCGTTTATGTTCTCTTGGGTATTATGTTAATAGCCATCAACTATATTGCCCCGACGCAAAAAGCTAAAGCAGCCGGCTGTTCTATAGTATTAACGGGCGCAATTAATGGCAGCAAAATTGATTTTAGCTGGACGGTTTCTGGTTATACGCCCAAGGCAGGTGATTTCTACTCTTTTATGCCAGGCGTTGATGGTAATCTTTCGCCAACACTGACAAGTATGTCGGTAACAAAGCCATCAGCTCAAACTACTTACTATGTTGATATTTTAAGTAGCACCGGAAGTGTAGGTTGTGGATCTAATAAAATAGTCTTTACCCCACCGGATGGCTTAACCGGCGGAAGTGGTGGTAAAAACGACTGCGGAACCGCGCCAAGCTTAACTATAAAATCTTCAACAACGGGTACAGATGCTACGGTAGAGCTTGGTTGGGCAAATCAAGGGACATCAACTATTACCACTAACAGCGCCAAGGTTTACAGAGATAATGCAGAGTTTGACACTGTTGATATACGGACCGATAAATATTTCTACCTTAAAGATGTATTTACTAAAACGGAAAGCCATAGTTATCGGGTAACCCAACTATTCCCCAGTTCTACCGACCCTTCAGGCTGGTGCGAAACACCTAAGTCAAACGAGGTAAAGTATAACGGAACAACTGAAACAGTAGAAGGCGCCCTCGACAAAGCAACATCCGATAAAATTTTTGCTGATGTTACTCCTCCCAGCGCCGGTGAATGCGTAGACAAATGTCATGTAGGTTGGGCGGCTAGTCATTTTACTATCACCGGAGCTGTTTCAAACGCTATCTGCGATATGCAATGCGCTATTATTGATGGTATTTCCCGCGTTCTTACTTGGGTAATTAATGGCGTTCTTTTCCCAGCTTTAGGAATTAAATCATGAAATCGCAAACAATCAATAAACTGATTTTTGTCTTACTATTCTTCTTGGGGGCTCTTTTTTTAAGCAGCCTATTTTTTCATAGTAAAGCTTCGGTATCGCCCATCGGAATTGCTCATGCCGCCACTGATCTTCATGATGATTTAACCGTAGCAGGTTCTGCTACCTCCAATACAAAGTGGATTTTTGATGTTTGGAAAATAAGTTTGGGAATAGTAGACGTTTTCATAGTTTTTGTTTTGTTGTTTTTAGCCATCGTAAATATTTTACATATCCAATACGACACTTATCAGATTAAAAAAAGTCTGCCGTTGCTTATAGGCGGAGCAATTGCCGCTAATTTCAGTTTGCTTATTTGCCGGATGATTGTTGATGTTGCCCAAGTTTTGGTACTTACTTTTGTCCCTCAATCTAATACAGAGTTAGCTCACGGCTATCTTTGTAGTGTTGCCATCTCCAGCCAAGCCAACCCTTTCGCAACAATTTTGACAGCTTTACCTTCGATAATTTTAGTTATCATCGCAGGAATAGTTATTTTGATTGCTGTTATTGTCTTGGCGTTTCTGCTTTGGATTAGAAAATTCGTAATTTATCTTCTGGTGGCAGTCGCTCCTTTAGCAATGATCTTATATGCCTTTCCGCCTACCCAAAGTCTTTTTAAACAATGGTGGAATCAATTTTTAAGATGGGTTTTTATGGGACCGATAGTGATGGCTATGATTTATGTTGCCAGTATTATTGGGGCAAATAATTGCAAGGATTTTAGCCTTTCGGCATTGCTGGCTGTTGTCGGCGTAACAATTTTAGCTTTTATTGTTCCTTTCCGTTTGGGTGGCGCAATTATGGGCCGCTGGGCCGGAGCAGGCAAAAAAGCCGGTCTTGGTGGCGGCAAATATATCGCCAAAAAAGCCGATTACGGGATGCAGAGATATGGCGGAAAATATGCCAAATATGCACCGACCGCTCAATGGGATAAATATAAATTAAATAAAGCCCGAAAAGAAGAAGAAGTCCGAGGCGGCGCCCTCGCCTCTGCGAGAGGCGAACGGTATAGAACGGCTTTTCAAGCGGGTTTGTCTGACAAAAGATTTAAAGAGGACTTTTTGGATACTTATGGCGGTATGAGCAAGGATGTTGCCCAAAAATCGTTTGCCGAAGGAATTGAGAAAGGCGATATGACAGCGATACAAGGTGCAGTGGCGGCGGCAGCTAATGAAGGTTTTATCGGCGATCAGATGGAAGCAATTTCCAATGATGATGAACGCGGGAAAAAGCTTAAAAGCATAATCAGTCAAAAATATAAAGCTGCGACAGGCCTTGAACTCACCGCAGATGATCTATCCGAAGAAACCTTAAAGACACATGCAGGCAAAGATAAGATTTATCAAGCGCTTTTTCTTAAGAATGCAGACGATCAAGAAGGCCTAGCCAAGATTACCCGAATACAGGATGGTGCGACTAAAGACGGCGACTGGGCAGCCATGAGTGTTTTTGAAGAAGACGGTAAATATAAGATGCTTGACCGCAGCGTCCGAAAATCAGGACCAGGCGGCACAGAAACAGCGGAAGACAAAATACATAATGATAAAAACATTAGAAAGATGCAAACTGTTTGGCGGGCAAGATTAAATTCGGGCAATGCACGTCAAAATGTCGGCAAAACCAGAAAAGATACTTTCGCTACAGAGGAAGAGAGAAAATTCTTTATCGACTCAATGAGCCCTGAAATGGTTAATGCGATGAGTAATATGCGTTCTGGTGCTGGTGCAGCTCTAAGAGAGGGAAGCGGAGAAGTCAAAAAAGCAGGCACAGGAATGCAACTACTTCGCAGCACGCCTCAGGGCCGACAGTATTTAGAAATGATGGCAAAAAGAGGCTTAATTTCCAAAGATCAAGTCGATCCACCAACAACTTTAAAAGTAACGACGGCTGATACTCAAGGAAGACCGCAAGAAACAATTGCAAATGTCGGCGATATTGACCTCAACGCGACGGGCGTCACTCCTGAAACCAGAGTAAGAGTTGAAGCAGATATAATTAGCAAAGCCAATCATCTGACAGGAGACGAATTGGATCAGTTTGCTGATTCTGTTGTGGGTAATGCCAGTGTCAGCGAGCCTGTTCGTGCAAAAATAACCGTTCATAAAAGCTGGGAAGCAAAAGTAAAAACAGCCGCTGCAATCAGTCAAACCGATTCGAGACTTGCCGAACAGCAGACAAATGAGTTGATGGATGGAATACATAATGACATTGCCGAAGCAGCTCAGTCCAGTGTTGACGTTCCCATAAAAATCAAAAAAATTATTGATGCGATCCCGCCGAGGGAAAGACTAGGTTTTCAAAAAAGATTAGAAGGTGAATTAACGGAAAGTTCAGTCCCCGCAATGACTGTCCAAGGCCAGCCTATAAGTTTTAGACAGGTAATATTAATTCGAAACAAGGCCCGTAGCATTGCGAGTGCGAATGGTAAGTTTGATAAAATGAAATACGATCTTGAATTAAGCACTTTGTTGGACAAAATGAGCCCTTCAGGGCGGGTTGATAGTGAGTCATACGAACAATTTCAAAAAATAACCGATACGATTAGCGGCGGAAAAGACGCAAAAGCACCGAGACCAACAAAAGCACCACGAAGAGTAGGTAACAGCGAGACCCCACAAGAAGCAGCCGATAGAGAAGATGAAGAGACCGAAGAATTGCGCTAACAATGTTACAATTGTAGAATCGAACTCTCCTAACTATTGACATTTAGCATTTATTGTGCTATTATTTAATGTATTCAAAAATCAGATTGTACCTGTTATAAGGTGTAAATAAGGGTTTTTGAGGCCCTTTGACAATTCGACAAGCTCATTGCAGGCAATATAAATCACTTTAATTGATCCCTCCTTATGAGGGTTAAGATATATAGGTTTTACGTTTACAGGTTCGGCCTTCAAGCTCCGTTTTTTCAGGAGCCGAGAGGCGCCTGTTATCTGATATATCCTATGTAAATAACACCTTAAAGGGAGAAAATTAAGATGAAAAGGATCTTTCCGGTTATTCTGGTAGTATTCATGGTCGCTTTAGCGACCAGCCGGGCATTTGCCCAGTACGATGGCAGGGTGCCTAACGGTACCGGCGAACCCAGATCAATCACGCCGGCCCCCGCGGCAGCGCCTGCGCCTCAGGCCCCATCAGCTAACCCGGCACCATACGTGCCAATGGGAGCAGATCAACTGCCTCTGGGCGATTCCCTCAAAGATACTCAGAAGGCAGCAAAAATGGTTCTTCGCGGCGATTTTGTCCGCGTCGGTCATCACCACGCAGTCACTAAATGGCCAACTCGAATGGTTTCTACGACTAAGGATGTCAATGTTCACTTTTCCGACATCCCAGTCAAGGTTGACGTGAATGTCCATCAGCCGCAGCCATCGCAAGATGATCGCCAGCGGTTGATACAGCAGTTCAATGAAGCAGAGAATACAAATACAGCGCCGGCAGCCCCGGCAGAAAGAGGTCATGATATGGATTTAGGATGGCAGATAGTTCTTGGTTGTTTAATTGCGGTTTTCGCCTTGGCTGTTATAGGCGCAGCAGTTTGCGGAGTGCTAGCGATAATCCACTCCTTCGGCGTCCGCCGACAGGAAGAACTTAATCGCGCAGCCGCTCAGGCAAATGCCGCCGCTCTGATAGGTCAGCTCGGTGCATATGTGCCAGCGGCTAACAGGGTTACCCGAATTTCTGGGAATGTTTCCCTGAATTCGGCCACAATTCGCGCCGAAGCGGATGACCGGGGGTTTCCCCCGGCTCCGGCGGCACTTCCGGCACCACAGAATCCTCCAGTAGCTGCACAAGTGCAGGCTGGAGTACCGAACCCGGACTTGATCGCAACGGCTGCAGGGCTCAATGCCTTAAAGGCCGAAACGACACTACAAGCGCCCGACTAAATCGGGCACAAGTACAAAACAAACGCCCCGAGCAAAAGTTCGAATTCATTTCGAACAAACAGCTCGGGGCTTTTGCTATCTATTTATTCTTCTTATTTAAAATTTTCGAAATATTCTTTAAATCTTGGCTCAAAGTCCGGTACTTTTTCAGCTCTGGGCCTTATATCTTTATTATAAGCTCTGAATAATTCGCGAAAACCTTTTGCAAACCTCTGTAACGTATCCAAATCGTTTTGTTCTCTTAAAATATTAGGAAGTTGAAGGTCGGGAAAGTCTTCCCTGATCCGCGCCCACATGCTTCCGATTCTTCCTTCGACTTGTTTTCTTTCAGTTTCATCGGATTCATTAGTACCTGCCTGACCCTCTGAGCCAGCCTCTGGTTTGGGCTGAGCCTCAGGTTGCGCTGCTGCTGCAGCCGCCGGCTGTGGAGCAGCTTCAGCTGGAGCTTCGGGCTGAACTACAGGCGCTTCAACCTCTGGCGCTGGCGATTCAGGTTCCGGAGCAGCACCGCCTTCATCAGGAGAAGCTGGCGCTTCGTTCCCCGGTATTTGTCCCTTTAAGAACTGACTTTCAGTGGCTTCTCTACGGGCCCTGTCCTGATCATTTTCCGCCTGATCGCCTCTACCTATCCCTTCACTAAATTTAGATGCCCAAAGGCCTCCAAAAACGGCTCCAAGAGGCATTAAGTTCTTTGCCGCTCCCCAAACTACCGCCGCAGTTGATTCCCCAAGAGCATGGGTCTGTTGTCCAAGACTGTCTAAAACCACTTTGGCTCCCAATTTTTGGGCATATTCAGCGCCCTTTTCAGTATTGTAAACATAATGCCAGGCGCCATTAACTCTTTCCACCAAATGCCGAGTTTTATTGCCATCAATATCCATACGCATCATTTCTTTTCCTAAGTTGGCCATTCCCGCACCTAAAACACCGCCGGCGACTCCGCCAATAAACATTCCCCAATTTCGTCTTTTCTCCCATTTTTTTTCGTCTTTTCCAAGTTCAGTTTCCGCCTCGTGGACTCTGCTTGAATCATAAAAAGCATCAATTAAATGAGTATAATTTTGATTTCTCTCTTCTTCGGTAATTCCATCTCTACCTGAATCCATGGCGATTTCGTGCAATTCCGTCCATTTTTGATATTGTGAGCGGGCAACTTCTTCTCTTAACCCCCGTTCTCTTCCGCCAATAGACCGCCAGCCCTCGACAAATCCCCTTCCTGCCGCTGTTCCAAAAAGAGCAGTCGCTGCCGGGAGCATAATTCCACCTGAAAAAACACCAACAGCAACGGTAGTCGCTGTCGCAATTGCCATTTTTCGGTTAAATAATGTCGCCAAAGTCTTACGGCCAACTTCAGCAATCCTGTTTAAACCTGTGTGCTGTACCTGGCCTTCCGCATCCATAGTGAAATCATATTCACCGGATTTGAATCTTTTCCATTTTCCCTGCCAGCCCTTACTATATTTCTCCTGTAGTTGTCTTTCCCGCCACTGAACCGCATCCATATTTTCGATGAATTGCTGGAGTTCTTGAGGAGAGTTAGGCGTACGCTCGAGATTTCTAATGGCTTCAGTCGCTTCGGCCGCTCTTTGCTGATCGTCCACGTTTTCACGATCTTCATTGTTCTGCTGACCATCTTCCTGGTTGGCTTCAGGTTGAGTAGCTTCTGCTTCCGCATTTCCTCTTCTAAAAGGCCACCATCCTCTTCTTGGCCGTTGTGGTACTTGAGGAGTTTCCGGTGCAGCTGGTTCGACTGGTGTTTCTGGTTGTCCGATTGGTTCCATCGCGTCAGGCGGGGTAAAACCTTGTCCTTCTGGTCCCATATTTACTCCTTTGATTTCTTAAATAGGCTCATCATTTCCATTTTATAAGTCAACGATTCTTCGACTAGAAGCTTATTAACATCAATACCTTTTCCTTGTAGAAACTCGTTGATTTTATTACTGTCACCTTCGTCCAATAATCGGCTAAACTCCTGCTTACCTTGTTCATCAAGAGCATCGTCTACACGCGCAAAAACTCTGTTTTGCACAGTATCGGACATTTTCTGGTAGAGTTCTGCTTTTTGTTCCTCCGGCATATTTTGAGCACCCATCAGTTCCAATAAATCCTTATCAATAATATCTTTGACCTCCTGGTCAGAAAATAACGCTTGGTTTGAGTCCATAAAGCCTCCTTTTTTATTTCTATATCAATCATAGGAATTCCCTCTTGACTTGTCAAGAAAATTGTGATAAAGTGAGTAGTTTCTGATGTACGAATTAACAATTTGAATAAACATAGGAGGGCAAAATGCCTAAGACGATTCTGAGAATCAGAGGGTTTGGAAACTTAACTGTTATCCTGCCCCGGAAAACGGTCACTTTAGACGCTCCCCCAATCAAGGAGCGTAGAGACAAGGTATCGGATTCGATTGTAACCGATACCGTAGTCTCACCGACTAGAAAAGAGGCATTCAGCCCTCCTAAGTCCGAAGGTTTGGACAAAACTACTGCTGCAGTAAAATTATCAGAAACCCCGCAACCCGAATCCCCAAGACCGCCAAGACAGTCAACTTCGGAACCGGTCTCCTTCGCCGCTGCCAAGAATCTCCTCCGTTTCATTCTGAACAGAAGGGGATTTTCCGGCATCAAGAAGGATCGAACTGTTGTTGAGTATGTCCAGCGCCTGACGGAAAAGGCGCGTCAGGAAAACAGAGATCAGATAGAGGCCATCGAAGCGTGGCTGCGCGAATGCGTCACGATCAATGACTTCGGCATCCGCGTCAAAATCGGCGGTAAGTTTATCTTCATGCCTTACGACAGCCTGGCGCGACCAATTAGCGCAGCCCAAGTGAGCGAAGATGCATCTCACCCGGCCATGACTGATGAGCTGAAGCTCGAAAAGGCGAGAGCACTGGTTGCGGAGGCACCGGGAGCTGAAACTCAGGAAACGCCTGCTGATCACAAGCTTCCGAATATCAAAAGTGCCTTTGGCTTTCAAGACGCAGAGCTGAAGAAACTAATGGATAACAACATCCGCACCGTTGACCGCCTTTCGGCAATCCCGGCTGGTGTAATCCATATCATCACGGGAATGGAGACTGCACGCATTGATGAGCTCAAGGCAACCGCCAAGAAGCTCATGGGCCAATGGGCAAGTGAGGCCGCCAACTCGAGGACATCGAAGATTGTTCAGGAAGCGATTACAACCATGCCGCCGCAACCCGAATTGCCCGCTTCTCCGATAATTATCTCACGAGAAGAAACAGCACCACCTGTTTCCGAAGAGGCTCAGCCGTCCGCAGCAACACCTGTCTACCCTGATCTTGCGCACTGCAAGGTAGACTCGGCGAAAACCCGAAAAATGCTCAGCCTGAAGGTTGCAGAAACCGCAATGCTGGTGCAAAAAGGAAATGTGAATCTTGCTGACATCCTCAAAGGCAACGCCGGCGAGTTTTCAACGGAAGCTGACTTTTCTCTGAAAAGAGCCAGCAATATAATCGAGAAGATCAAAGAGTTCGCAAGAACAGAAGTCAATCTCTCGATAGACAATGTCAAAACTCTGACTCTCGAGGAAATCGCGAAGTTTCGAGAGCTGGGCATCGAAACTGTCTACCAACTCCTCGAATCCCTCAAGGGCGACGAGCAGATGCTCCAAGCCAGCGAGGCGACAGGAATTGATGCCAACAGAATCGAACAAATAAAAGAAGAATGCCTCTTCTACCTTGCCGATTTCGGCCTGTCAGAAGGCTGGCACAAGACTAACGGCGACATCTAGTCGCCCAAAATTAAATAATGAACAAAGGCCCGCCCTTTACAAGGGGCGGGTCCTTTGATATTATAAACAGCTATGACAATCAAACAGATTTATAATTTAGCCATCGAAACCGGAATCGCCGCCGATCCGCGCGGAAAGCGCGGGATTGAAAAGTGGCTCGAACTCGAAAAGAAAAAATACAAAAAATTATCTGATGAAGAAAAAGAATTTTTTGACAAAGAAAGGCTGACAAATCCCTATGCTGACACCCGCTTGCATTTTGGAGATCCCGATATAAAAGTTAAAACAATCGTTGCCGGAGTGGAAATTGAAGAACCGGAAATTGCACTGATCAAGGCACTTAACAAAGATATCGATTTAATTATTACCCACCATCCTATCGGTAAAGCATTAGCTGCTTTAGATGATGTCATGAAAATGCAGGCTGATCTAATGGCTTCTTACGGCGTTCCAATCAATGTTGCCGAAGGTGTTAATAGAGAACGCTTGAATCAAGTTTCGCGCTCAATTTCACCCGTTAATCATATGAAGCCGGTGGATTTGGCGAAGTTTGCCAATCTTCCGATTATGAACATTCACACGCCTTGCGATAATCAGGTCTTCCAATTTCTCCAGAAACTTATGGACCGCAAAAATCCGGAAACTGTCGGCGAGATTGTTGAAATCTTAAAAAGCATTCCGGAATACAAGCAAGCAACTCTTAATAACGCCGGCCCAACAATTATTGCCGGAAGTCCCGAAAACCGCGCAGGCAAAATTGTCGCTTTCGATATCACCGGCGGCACTGGCGGCGCCAAAGAAATTTACCCGGAACTCGTTAAAGCCGGCGTCGGCACAGTTATTGGCATGCATATGAAAGACGAAAGCCGCGATGAAGCAATCAAAAATCATCTTAATGTCGTGATCGCCGGTCATATTTCGTCTGATTCGATTGGCATGAATTTGTATTTGGATAAATTAGCCAATAAAGGCATTAAAATAATTCCTCTCGGCGGATTAATCCGCATCAAACGCAAATAGTCATTATTTAAATTTTGTGCTACAATAAAAACAAGCGGAAATTTTCCCGCAAGTTTTTAGATATTTAAGGAGGATATTTGCAATTCAGAGTACCGCAAAATATAGACCTCGAAGACAAAATTGTCGGTCCGTTGACATTAATTCAATTTATTTACGTACTTTCCGGCGGGTTAGTTGACTATATCCTTTTTCAGGCAATTGGCGGAAGCCACATAGGTATTTTTCTCGTTTTAGCTATTCCTATTATACTTGTAGCTTTGGCTCTGGCCTTCTTGAAAATTCAGGATCAACCTCTGTTACATTTTATCCAAGCAGGAATAATTTATCTTCAAAGGCCAAAAATTCGTTTTTGGAAAAGAGAAGGCTATGTGCAACCGGTGATTTTCAGTCCCGAAAAAACAAACGTACAGGCCCAACCAGTAGCTGCTAAGAAGATTGAAAGAACAGATTTGGAAAGACTGGCTTACGTTTTGGACACCCGGCCGCAAAGTACGGCATCGGAAGAAAATTTCGGCAATGTTACTAAAAGTTTCGAAAAACTTCTTAAAACAGGATATTTAAAAGTCAATCCGCCAAAAGTTGAGGGAGGGGTAAATGGCGCTGTGGGGCAAGAAAAAGTCACAACCAATCCCAAGCACGCAGGAAGTGCTTAGGTTCGCGGAAATCCGCGATGGAATTATTATTACAAAAAATGGCGAATTAAGAAGCATCTTAATGACGTCTTCGATTAATTTTGCCTTAAAAAGCGAACAGGAGCAAAACGCCATTGTTTTTGCATACCAAAATTTTCTGAATTCTTTGGAATTTCCCGTTCAAATCTTAATGCAGTCAAAAAAATTAGATCTTTCAAATTATTTAGGCAAACTTAAAGAAGCCGGCAATTCCCAGACTAATGAACTTCTGCGCATGCAGACTTTGGATTACACAGATTTTGTCGAAAGGCTTATCAATATTGCCAACATTATGGATAAAAAATTCTATGTTATTGTTCCTTATATGCCGCCGCCAAAGATGCAGTCTGTCCCTACATTTGGAGGAAAAAGTCAACAGACAGCTTTAATGTCCCTCGAAGAGTTTAATTCTCACAAAGAGGAGCTTGCCCAACGGGTTCAAGTAGCTCAAGGCGGCCTCGGCTCGGTGGGAATTCGTTCAGCGCTTTTAAACACCCAGCAAGTTATTGAGCTGATGTACAGTATTTATAATCCCGAAGAATCAAGCAAACAAAAATTAACACCAACAGATCAATTGACGACTAATGTCGTTCAAAGCGAATTGGAAAAACCAAATGAACCAGCCAATGCCTCAAAAACCAAATAGTCCGGCTGCTCCGGCACAAGCAACGCCGCAGCAAATTTCTGTCCAACCAATCTCAACCCAAGTGCCGATTGCCCCTCAATCTTATCAGGAGGGCTTAAATTCGGTATTGGATTTGGTGGCGCCGGCAGCCTACGAAGTAAAACCTAATTATATAAAGTTAGGTAATTACTTCGTGAGAACTTTATTTGTCTTTACTTACCCGAGCTATGTTCAAACTAACTGGTTGGCTCCAATTATCAATTACGATATTACCTTGGATATTTCAATGTTCATTTACCCGATCGGTTCCAAAGAAATGGCCGGCCAGCTTAGAAAAAAGGCCGGACAACTGGAATCGTCGCTTGCGATTGAACAAGAAAAGGGAATGGTGAGGAATCCGGAGCTTGAAACAGCCATCCAAAATATCGAAAGTATGCGTGATGCTCTCTCCCGCGGTGAAATGCGCATTTTCCAATTCGGTCTGTATTTTACTATCTATGCTAAAACTTTAGAGGAACTTGAGACAATTACCGAACAACTGGAATCCACTCTCGGCGGAATGTTGATTTATACCAAAGAAACTTTGTTACAAATGGAGCAAGGCTTTTCATCAACAGTTCCGCTTGCAATTGATGAGCTTAAAGTTCTGCGCAATTTAGATACAGCGTCTTTATCAACTACTTTCCCCTTTACTTCAGCTACCCTTTCTTCCAACGAAGGAATTCTTTATGGCCTAAACCGTCACAATAACTCTTTGATTTTGTTTGATCGCTTTAACTTGGAAAACGCAAATTCAGTAGTCTTTGCCAAAGCCGGTTCCGGTAAATCATATGCCGTAAAACTTGAGGCCTTAAGATCTTTGATGTTGGGAACTGACGTGATTGTGATTGACCCGGAAAATGAATATAAAACTTTGTGCGAAGCAGTCGGCGGCAATTATTTAAATATTTCACTTAATTCAGACCGCAGGATTAACCCTTTTGATTTGCCTAAAGCCGGAAAAAGCGCCGCCGCAGGTTCAAGCGGAGAAGAAGTTTTGCGCTCAAACATCACCATGGTTCACGGATTAATATCGCTGATGGTTGGCGGACTTTCTCCGGAAGAAGACGGCATTATCGAAAAAGCAATTTATGAAACCTATGCCTTAAAAGATATCACCGCCGACCAAGAAAGCCAAAAAAACACTCCGCCGCTCTTGCCCGATTTGCAAAATGTTTTAGCCAATATGAGCGGAACGGAAAGTTTGGTTCAGAGAATGTCAAAATATACTGAGGGCACTTTTAAAGGTTTGTTTGACCAGCCGACTAACTTTGAGCTTGACACCGGTTTTATCGTTTTTTCTGTCCGCGATTTGGAAGATGCTTTACGGCCGATTGGAATGTATTTAATATTAAACTATATTTGGCAGCGTGTTCGTTTTAATATGAGACGCAGAATTCTGATCATTGATGAAGCCTGGTGGATGATGCAAAACGAAGATTCGGGTAAATTTCTTTACGCAATGGCAAAACGCGCCAGAAAATATTATTTGGGCGTAACAATTATTTCTCAAGATGTTGAAGATTTTATAGGCTCAAAATACGGCCGATCGGTTATTAACAACTCATCAATGCAGATTTTAATGAAACAGTCCCCCGCTTCAATTGATAAAATTGCCTCGGTCTTTGGTCTTACCGAAGGTGAGAAATTCTTGCTTTTGGAATGCGAAGTCGGTGAAGGCCTATTCTTCGCCGGCCTAAATCATGTGGCTTTGAAAGTCATTGCCTCATATACAGAAGACCAGATTATTACTACTAACCCACAGCAGCTTTTGGAAATGCAGGCGGCGGCCGAAAAAGAACAAAAAGAAGAAAATGGACAAGAAACATCCCAAAATTTAAATAATCAATTATGAAAAAACAAGGATACAAACAAGGTACAATCGTTATTTTGGTGATATGCATTGCTTTGATATTTATCGCAATATCGTCGCTAGCAGCGTCTGCGGCTTATATGGGCGACCGAACCGGAGCAATGTATGGCGGTAAAATAATAGATAAGCCGGGAGCAGCCGGACCGGCTGGGCCAACTGGCACGCCAACAGGGATGGGCTGTGGTAGTGTCCCTTTATTTTTACAGGGCGATCCTCAATGGGGCGGAGATCCATACGGCTCTTGCTCAGGCCTATCAACTATTAAATCATCTGGATGCGGCATAACTTCGGCGGCAATGGTTTTGGCAGGCTTTGGAAAAAGTGTCGATCCGAAAATGATGGCAGACACATCCGCCGCTAACGGTTATCGTGTTTGTGGAGCAGGCACAAGCTATGGTTTCTTCCCTTTTATCGCCAAGCAATATGGGTTACGGGATGAAAACGGCATCGGATGGTCGAGAGCTATGGAATTACTTAAAAACGGTACTCCAGTCATTGCTGCAGGGCAAGGGTCTGCTCCTTTCACAGGAGGCGGGCATTTTATCGTTATGACTTGTTATAATAGTGACGGAACCATTTCCGTTAATGACCCGGCTCGTGGTATTGCCAGCTACACGGAAGATATTATCTCGTCGCAACAACATTTCTTAACAGCAATTTATCCTTAAGGAGCAATTATGAACTTTAATTCAAAATACATTAAGATTTACCTTCTTATTTTAAGTCTTGTTATTATTGCTGTTGTGATAACCGTTTTGAAGGTGAGACAAAATAATCAGCCAAATGTCGAAATTACTTCTAGCCCGGAAAACATCAGTTTATCAATAAATAACGTCGAGTATCATACGCCCGCCAAAATCAAGTTAGATGTGGGAAAAACATATACTATTTGGGGCTTTGCGACCAACTATCAAGTATCTAAGAAAGATTATGTTATCCAAAAAGGTCAAAATAAAATTAATATTGTCCTCCAACAGGAGACACAGTATATACCTCCTGAGGGAGCACCAGTTCAATAGTTAGGAAAAAATGGCTGAGAATAAAGGTAAAATCAAAATTACAACTGAGACAACTACCAAAACTACTCCGAAACATGGATCCGGCGGAGGAGTTGCTGGTGGAAATATCCCGCCACCATCTCAAGGGATCAGACAACCAGAAGCTGCTGATACTCCTTCAAGTCCTATGGCAGGAGGAGGTCAACAACCAGTAAGCCCACAAACCGCACAACCAGAATCTCAAGCTACAGGCGGAGGATCAGGAGCTCAAACTGGGAATCAACCCGGCGCGCAGCAAGCCGCTCCCCAAGGTCAAACTCCGGGAGGAAAAGAAGCTGAAGCGATCAATAAACCCGAACCAAAATCAGGACATTCCACAAGTCCATCGGTTTCTGATGCCGATTTAAAAAACAAAAAAGGCGTAAATGTCCCTACTTCTAAACAAGATCTTAAAGATAAAGCCACTCAAAAAGCTACCGAACCGGCAAAAAAAGCTGCCTCAAACTTAGGTAAAAAACTTGCTCGTCAAGCTGTTCAAGCAGTCGCGAAATTGGCCGCTCAAGCAGCAGCGGCAGTAATTGGATTCTTCGGCTGGTGGGTTTTGGCAATTGTTGCAGTTATTGCGATCATTATTATCATCTTTGCAGTATATCTATATGCTGGTTCTGCCAGCGGCGCAATCGGCGGTAAAGCCCAACCCGTCCCCGGTGGGACCGCTTCAACTAATCCTGATATCAAAAAGGCTGTGCAGTACTCTGAGACACCCATCGATGTCGCAGGATTTACCCAACTTGTTTTCTTAAAAAGTTCCGACAAAGATTATATGCAAAATTCGGGTAAAATCGATGCTCGTTTAGTCAAAGCTTTGAACTATCTGGTTTCAAAACATAAAATGATCCGTATAAGCCATATTATCTCTGATTACGACATGATGAACACCAACGAAACCGGCTCTGAAACCAACCCGCAAATTATTCCTAATATTACTGCTCATAAAGACGGTTTGGCAGCTGATACCGACGAGATCGATTTTGTTTATCGCGTATTTCAGGAAAGCACCAGCTGTTCTGCGGCAAGTAACGGCCTAAAAGGCGATATTGTTTATTTTAATGACTTGAACGCCGAGCTTCTGAGATTACCGTGTATGGGCAATTTATGGGATACTGGTAAAACAAATACCACCTTTAATGGTCAACCGGCAGAAGCAATTCCTATTCAAATTAACTGGCAGGATTGTAAGCCCAACATTAAACATGCCGGCGACTTGCCGGATCCTTGCACAACTATCACCGACCCTAACGAACAATTAGTATTTCAACAGGTTTATCAACCGGAAGCGCGCCGTAAGGTTCATCTTGCGATAACTGAATTACTTAAGTGGCCATATGACAGCGGCAATAAAGATTATTACCGCATTACTCAAATAATTACTTATTCTTACGACCGTGATGTTCAGCCTTTCGAAAAAGACGGGACCTTAGACAAAATCTATGGCCTTCCGAGACCGGCAAATTACGGACTATTCTATATGCTGGAAGCATGGCAAAATATCCATATTTCTTATTAGTTAAGAACTAATTTTGAATCTTTTTAAGTAATCTTAATTCTTATATTTCGAACGGCAATTCGGCCGCATTTTTTATTTATATTGTCGATGATTTTCTGCGATTCCAGTTGCAAATTAGCAGCCTCGCCAGAATTTCTCACTGCAACCGTTAAGAGCCCTTGCCTATAAGAAACGACATCAAAACGACCTCGTGCGAGCGTCCGCGCACTATCACAAATTTCTGCCGCTTCCAGCGGTTTTTGGAGCTTTAAATATCGCGGGTTGTGCTTAAAATCATGGTCAATTTTTTTCATTATTTCAGCTCCACTATCTTTGCTCTATCTCTTAAACTTTTATCTATATGGTCTAGATCCGTTGTCGTTATAATCGTTTGCTGGTTTTGGGTAATTTTGGCAAGATGCATTCTTCTTTCCTCGTCCAACTCGGAAAAAATGTCGTCCAAAAGTAAAATCGGCTTCTCCCCTTTTTCCTTTTCCAAAAACGATATTTCCAATATCTTAAGTGCCAAAACTGCGCTCCTGAACTCCCCTCTTGAGCCAAAGGTCGAAAGATTTCTTTCATTAAGATGAATTAAAAAATCGTCGCGGTGTGGACCATGAGCCGTAATTTCCTGTTCGATTTCATTTTCCCGATTAGCAATTAAAAATTCTCCGAATTTATCCTCATCTATGGTCGCTTTATAAATAAGTTTTAAGATTTCTTTATCGCCTGATATCCCCTGATAAGTTTTACTTAAGTTTTGGTTAAAAAAAGTAATCGTTTCTTTTCTTTTTTTGATTAAGAACTTACCGGTAATCACAAGTTTTTCGTCCCAAAAATCCAATTCATCTTGCTTGCCGCGACCGTGTTTTATTGAAGAAAGCAATTTATTTCTTCCTTTTAAAATCCGCGTATAATCAAGCAAAGCCAAAGTATATTTTCGGTCAACTTGGGCAAGC
>Ga0334722_10001031_pt1 | contig 36915 bp, 34 predicted proteins | sample C3_bottom_MG_FD_207210 | JGI IMG/M metagenome (GOLD analysis project Ga0334722, IMG submission 207210) | Sediment microbial communities from Yellowstone Lake, YNP, Wyoming, USA - C3_bottom | ecosystem: Environmental > Aquatic > Freshwater > Lake > Sediment | place: USA: Wyoming | collected... | reverse complement strand
CATTCCTTCGCTCTTCTTATCATCTCCACGCATATAGTTCGCCCGCTCTCCTCTCGGATAATGTCTGCTTCCTTCTATATGCATGGTATGTGCCATTTTATGTGGAGTTTTTCAACAACCTGCTAGAAAGACTTTCGGGTCATTTGGTTTTGCCCGCGGATGGCCAAGATCGTAATCAACTCTTCTTTGGCCAATACCGCCAACTTCTTCCAACCTCTCTGACCACCCACTAATCTCTGGAAGCTTTAACCTGAGAAATGGTTGAAAGCCTTTGATTAATGACCAACAAAATGCGTGGATCGTTGACGCGAGCACAGCTGGATGACTATCAATCCGAGATAAAATCTCGTCGGTAGCCACATTAGTGTAGGTTATGCATGCCACCTGCTGGTGCTGACGTTGCAACTTCACACCTTGCTCCTTAATTATAAATCTCAGAGCCTTGACCAGAGAGTATGTTTTGCCCGCACCGGCTCCCGCTTCAAGTCGGAAGCTTGTGCGCTCACGAATACACGTATAGACACTATCGAGAGCCCTTTGAGCCGCTTCTTCGGCGGGGTTAGCCGCCCTTGCTTCAGGCATTGTCACCCTCCTGATTTTCAGCCAGTACTGGAGTTGCCGTCGCCTCCTGTTCTTCGTTTGCTTCAGAAGCCGGAGAGTTATCGGGATTTTCTGCCAACCACCGTAATCCTTCTTCAATGTAACGGGGTGTAGACCAGTTGGTCTTATTAATGGCGAACTCCAGTGCAAAATCGGTCTTATCTATCTTGTTTGCAGCAGTCCATGCTTGGTCTTCGCGCGCTGGGGCTGTAATCCCCGCGAGATCAAAGATATCAGGATTTGCCAGTATAAATGCGGCTTCGAGGCTGCGGCCACAGGCATCACCTTCATAATGAGGTATCTGGAATGCTAAGCGACGATTTTTAGTTACCTTGTCGACCTCCCTTTTTTCGAGAAGCTCATCCTTCGTAGGGTTCTCTTCTCCGTTCCCAGCATACCAGCGGTTGATGCAACTATTGCTTGAATGAGTACCATCAGACACTTTGCACTTTTTGCCATCATTGCCACGGTCAACAGTATCCAGGTCAGTGATGATCAGTGTCCTCAAGTTCAGGAAATCAAGCAGGTTGAAGAAAATGTGCGCATAAGCTCCACCTACTTCCATGATGGTTAGATACTGGCATGAAAGTTTTGCGATATCCGGTCGCCCTACATCCAACTTTTCTATCATTTTAGGAAGTAAGAGCCGCTCTGTAGTGCCCTCAATCAGCACTCCCCTATCAGCAAAGAGGAGATCGCACCGCGTGAGAGTCATATACTTATGTAAAAAATCTCGATTCTCACTGGGCTCGTCGCTGAGGCCTGATCGAAGATCCTTAATCTTCGTTGTTAAAAGCTCAGGCGACTCTGTTCGCTGTTGCACGAGAAAATAGCGCATCGAGTCGAAACTGGCTTCGTTGGCAATATGGGAAGAATGGGTCGTTACGACAAATTGAGCAGGCCAAGACACACCACCATTGTATTGGTCTGAGAAAAACTTGGCGATCTCTCCGAGTTTGCGGATAAATACATTCTGCATTTGAGGGTGCAGATGGGCTTCCGGTTCTTCGATAAAGACTAGGTGCACGCCCGCTGCTGGTTGCGATGTTGTGAATGACCTGAAGAACTCTAACAACTTTAGAAGAATGAAGATCAGATTCCGCGGGCCAAGTCCGTTGTAGGACTCTGGGAGATTGACCCCATTTATACCCTCATAACCAACGGTAGTATGGTTTGAGAGAAGTTGTTCTACTTTCAAATTGGTTTCAGTATGAAGCTTTGGGTCACTTAAACCGGGGTAACCGAACAGGTTGAACGCTGGAATGAGCTTGAGTAGTTGCTCGTTAAAATTAACATCGATGTCATTCTGGATGTCAGAAACAGCCTTTGTCAGTTCTTCAGCCTTATCGCGCTCATCTGGATTTGCGGTTTCAGAGGTTGCGGCAGTAAAAAGTGTTTCAAGTATCTTTCCTAAAATAGCTTTCTCGGTACGGGTCGTGGCGTCAAGTGTACGATGAGCACTTATAAATCCACATTGCAGGAGGGCCCTCAGGATTGAAAGCTCAAGTTTTTTTCTATTTGTTGGGTCATTCGGGTCTTCCGCTTCTAAAGTAGTTTTGAAGAGCATGGGTATCCGCTCTTTAATGGCTTTAAAGAATGCGGGCTTTTCTTGCTCAATATCATCAAATAAAGCTGGAATTTTCCCTTCCTCAAGTGCGTACAGGATATTAACTTTGGTTGAGGTACACTCAAGATTTAGATCAATTACGAAGTCACTTAGAGGACCAATGTCCGCGCCACTATTGCCGTACTCGATAGTTAGCTCTATTTTGATTTCTGGAAGCGCTTTTCTAATTTGAGTTTCTTCGGCTCCATTTCGTTGAAGTTCAAACGCCGTCCAGAACTGATCAACTACCCCTAAGGAAAAATCCTCTAGCTTAAAGCGAGGAGACGCCTCTTCCTGCAAACGACGAAAAAGCTCTGTCAGAGAGGTTTTGCCGCTGTTATTTCGGCCGACAATTACCGTGGTCTGTTCCTCAAGTCCTAATACGACTGCCTCAAGTAGACGGAAATTATTGATTGCGATTTTGCTTATATACACTCCAGCTGCCCCCTGTTCATACTGGCCCGTTCCCCCCGTTTGATATTTGGTGTCAGCTCTTGTTCATTCTTTTTCCAAGTTACGCCAACGTATTGTTGGAATTTCACCTCATACGGTGTAGTTGAAGTGTCGAGATTCTCCGTAGTCATACAATGTTACAGAGTTGCAGCTGACCGAGCCGTTGAAGTGACACCGCTCATCGTAATCATAGCCATGGAACTGATTCCCGTTAATCTGCAGGGAAACATGCGCACGATTACCATAAGTCGTACAGCGCCACGTTCCCTTCGGATACATTTCCGGCAATGTTAATATGCTTCGACTGGGAATAGTCATAGACGGAGGATGAGCCAGAGTTCGAAATGAGTCGACCAGCTGCAGCAGCCACACATGCGCGAGTATTTGGCTTCACGAGTTATTCTTTCGCATCCCAATTATTATGCCTTGTTTTCATTTGATAACATTGCTACGCCGTTTTCGGTAAAAGCATAGGGCAGGTATTTTATATTCTGTCCGCACTTCAAGATCGTTAATTGTGCTCTTGAAAGTTCAGCAGCCTCTTCAGACATGAGTTGAACCATGAAATCTTCGGAAAAAACTGCTTGCGCTTTCACTGGATAACTTATCCCCCCTCGAAAATCAATTAATAATAGTACGTTATGACCGTGAAAGACAAGAGCTTTTTATGCTTCCTTTTGCCCTTGGCACGCACCAAGAGACAACCTTTTCCTCAAAAATTTGGCAAGACTCTGTAAAAGAGTTAAAATAATAAAATGAAAAAATTAATACTGTTCATGATTCTGATCTTTGTATCTTTTCCTCTTGCGGCCCATGCAATCAATGTCCAGGAGCATATACTCGATAACGGGCTGAAGGTGCTGATCCTCGAGGATCATAAGGCCCCGACGGCAACCTTCCAGATCTGGTACCGGATCGGCTCACGCTATGAGAACATCGGCAAGACCGGGCTGAGCCATCTGCTTGAGCATATGATGTTCAAGGGCACGAAGAAACACGGGCCCAAAACCTTTTCTCAGGCGATACAGCGGATCGGCGGGATGGACAATGCCTTTACCACAAGCGAGTACACCGGATATTTTGAGTTCCTTGCCTCTGACCGGCTCAGCCTGCCGATTGAACTGGAGGCCGACAGGATGAAAAACCTGGTGCTGACCAATGAGGCGGTCCTGTCCGAGCGTGATGTGGTCATAGAGGAGCGGCGTATGCGGTATGAAGACGACCCGCAGAATCTCCTCTTCGAAGAGGTCGTGGCTGCCGCGTTCAAGAATCACCCCTACCGGTGGCCGGTTATCGGCTGGATGTCAGACCTGCAGACACTGAACCCCGAGGACCTGAGGCAGCACTATGCAACCTATTATGCACCGAATAACGCGGTTGTTCTCGTTGTCGGCGACGTCAAGCCTGCCGAGGTCCTTGCAAAGATCAGGGACGCCTTTGGCAGGATCCCTGCTGGACCTGAAATAAAAGCGGTCGCTGTCGCCGAAGATCCGCAGTATGGCGAGAAGCGCGTTTTTCTCCGGAAAGAGGCTGAACTCCCGATGGTGATATCCGTCTATAAGGTCCCGCCAATTCACCAGGAAGACGGCCCGGCACTTGACGTGCTGAGCAATATACTTTCAGGCGGCAAGAGCACCAGAATATACAACAGCCTTGTTTACGAAAAACAGCTTGCCTTCTCCGCATGGGCCGGTTATGAAGGCATGCGGCGAGACCCTCATCTGTTCTATACCGGTGCAACGGCCGCGCGCGGAAAGAGCATTGAAGACGTTGAAAAGGCAATGCTGGCCGAGATTGAAAAAATCAGCAAAGAGCCTCCGACTGACCAGGAGATACATAAGGCAAAGAACCAGGTAGAAGCAGCGTTCATCATGGAACAGGACTCTTTCTATATGCAGGCGAAGCTTATCGGATCATTCGAGATGATCGGCGGATGGAGGCTCATCGATACCTATCTCGAAGCGATACGCAAGGTCACCGCAGGCGATGTACAGCGTGTGGCCGCAAAATATCTCGTCCCGGAGCGGCGGACGACAGGAGTCCTGATACCCCTGGAGGCGAAAAAATAATATGATGCACGGCATTCATAAAGTTCGGCTCATTCGTAAAGAAGTTGCAAGAGATATAGTGTTCACTGGATTCCCGCTTAAGACCTGCGGGAATGACAGACAAAAACAATCACTCAGGACCGTCATCCTCGGGCTTGACCCGGGGATCCAGACTGCTTTCAACTTTAATACAAAACGCACTAAAGCGCTTTGTGTGTTGATCCTGCTCTTCTCTATCCTTGTCTGCGCTTCGACTGCCTCTGCGGCGGCTATAGCTGACCGCGAGATCCTCCCCAACGGTCTGACACTGCTGCATACTGAAAAAAAGGCTCTGCCGATGATCAGGGTTGTCGTGGCCATTAAGGCCGGAAGTATTGCGGAGACAGCCGCCAGGGCCGGCCTCGCAAACCTGACGGCCGACCTGCTGAACGAAGGCACGGTCAGGCGGTCCTCAAAGGAGATCAGCGAGGCGATTGAATTCGTCGGCGGCTCACTCCAGACCTCAGGGGGTGCAGACTTTGTAACCGCCACCCTCTCTGTCCTGAAAAAAGATATGGACCTCGGGTTCGATCTCCTCTCAGACATACTGCTGAATCCTGTCTTCAGCGAACAGGAGGTCAACAGGAGAAGAGCGCTCATCAAGGGATCCATACAGCAGCAGCGTGAAGAGCCGGGGATCGTTGCTTCAAAGGCCTTCATGAAGGAACTCTTCGACGACCATCCCTATGGGTGGCCGACGGAAGGGACCGAGGAAACGCTTGATGCGATAACGAGGCAGGATATCGTGGATTTCCATAAGGAATATTATGCTCCGAACAACGCGATCATGGCGGTCGTCGGCGACATCAGCAAGGACGAACTCCGTGCCATGCTTGACCGCTACTTTGGCAAATGGGAGAAAAAACAGATACAGACCAGGCGGCTGCCTGAACTCAGACCCGCCGCCGGTCCTCGCGTTATAAAAATCCAGAAAGAAATCACCCAGGCAAACATCATTCTCGGGCATTCCGGAATAGCAAGAGAAAACCCTGATTATTATGCAGTCTCGGTCATGAATTATATCCTCGGCGGTGGCGGGTTTGCCTCACGCCTGGTCGACAACATAAGGGACAACAAAGGGCTTTCGTACGATGTCCACAGTTCCTTTGCACCCCAGAAATACGGTGGCACCTTCAGTGTTGGGCTCCAGACCAAGAACCAGACGGCTCAGATTGCCATCGACGAGATCCTCAGGGAGATGAACCGTATCAGGACCGAACCGGTCTCCGACCGGGAACTGGATGATGCCAAGGCATATCTCACCGGCAGCTTCCCGTTGCGGGTAGATTCGAACAGCAAGATTGCGGGCTTCCTGATATCAATAGAGTACTATGACCTCGGGCTGAATTATATCGACAACTACAGGCAGTACATTGAAAAGGTAACAAAAGAGGAGGTGCAGCGCGTGGCCAGGAAATACCTCAATACAAAAGATTACCTGCTTGTCATTGTGGGTGACCTCAAAAAAACGGACCTGAAATAGTACCTAACCCACCCGGCGGCGATCCATAATGGTGAGGCTCTTCGGGAATGTCTTGGCATACTGCTTCAGTTCTGTCACCTTGAACGCAACCTCTTTGGGTTCACGAATGAGCGTACGGTCCGTATTCACGACCGCTATCGATATTGTCATGATCCCGAAGATGGCCGGCTTATCGTTCCGGTCGATAGAAACGATGAACCCCTTCTTTACGTCCTCGGCATCATAAAACTCCGCGATCCCCCGGTCAAACTGCTCAATGATCCTGTTGCATATCGCCTGCACCCGGTCCGGAGAACAGATTATCACAAAATCATCACCCCCGATATGGCCCAGAAAATCCTCCGGGGTCCCAAGGTCTTTCTTTATCATAAGAAGGTTATCCCCGAGCCACTTGATGACATCGCTTCCCCGTGCATAGCCGTACCGGTCGTTGAACCCCTTGAAGTTGTCCAGATCGATCAGGCAGAAGGAAAACTTCTGGGTCTCGTTCAGTCTTGTCAGGAGCTCCTTTTCAATGGCGAGATTGCCCGGCAGCTTTGTCAAAGGGTTCGCATCAAGATTCATCTCTTCCAGTTCCTTCAGCCGCGCAGACATCTCCTTGAAGGATATTGCAAGATCCGCCAGTTCGTCCTCCCCCTTGATCTCCGGAAGATTGTCAAAATTGCCGCTCCGGATCGAGTGCGTGGCGGCCTTCAGATGTCCGATGGCGGTCGTCAGGTGGTTTGTGATCAGATATGCAAAAAGTATCCCGAAGACGAAGGCAACAACGCTGAGGGTGATCGTGATCGTCAGAGCCCGCTCTCCCAGGGAGTTGGACCGGTTGATATGATGGTTCTGCTGAATCTTGATCTTCAGCTCGGCATCCTTGATCAGAAGCAGTATTTTATCAAAATTTGACTTGATGGCGCCGCCCGATAGTGCAACCGCGTCAGGGGTCCGCTTTGAAGCGATATGTGCCATTTCCTCGGAAAAAAGCTGGCCATAGGCGTCATGATAGGTAGTCATCTGCTCGAGGACAGGTCTCAAGGCAGGATTGAGGTTGCTGATATCAGCAACCAGAGCCATAAACTCCCTGCTCCTTGTCCAGAACTGCTCTGCAGCATCAGGCTGCTGGAGGCCCAGATAACGCTTTTCATAAAGATCCTGCCCGAGTGCGCTGTCATGCAGCTTTGTCAGTTTCTCGCTGATCGCCAGATCATTATAGATCAGATCATTGGTGATCGTCGTAAGCTCTGTCAGACTCCAGATCGCATAGACGCCCACGATCAGATTGAACAGGATCATGACGATATAGCTCAGGAATATCTGTCTTCTCAAGGTTATGTTCATAGTCGTTTTCTCTGCCGGCCCTGCTTACCGATTATCTTATGGCAACGGCCTTCAAAAGGCAAGAGCAAAGCGCTTTCACGCGATAATTATCCTGCCTGCCGGCTTGTCTTTCAGAAACCCGGCCGACTCGGGAATATGCAGGCAGGAATCGTTCCGGATATGTTAAAATAACAAGATTTTACTGAGAGGGAAGGTTAAATACTGTCATGTCCAAAGTACCGATAAATATAGAAGAAGAGATGAAAGTAAGCTACCTTGATTACGCGATGAGCGTTATCATAGGCAGGGCACTCCCTGAGGTGAGGGACGGCCTGAAGCCGGTCCAGAGGAGAATCCTCTATGCCATGTTCCGTGAGGGCCTCCTGCCGAACAAAAAATACTCGAAAAGCGCCGGAGTCGTCGGCGAGGTTCTGAAAAAATACCATCCTCATGGTGACACGGCGGTATACGACGCCATGGTCCGGCTCGCCCAGGACTTCAATATGCGGTATATGCTGGTCGACGGCCAGGGAAACTTCGGGTCGATCGACGGTGACCGCGCCGCTGCCTACCGTTACACTGAGGCACGGCTTGCAAAGATATCAGAGGAACTCCTGGCAGACATCGACAAGGAGACGGTCGACTTCACCCCGAACTTCGACGAGACAACCGAAGAGCCGAAGGTCCTGCCCTCAAGGATTCCGAACCTTATAATCAATGGTGCAGCCGGCATCGCAGTCGGTATGGCAACCAACATACCACCCCATAATCTCGGTGAGATCATAGACGGCCTGATGATGCTTCTTGATAATTCAGGGACAACGACCGCTGACCTGCTGACCGTTGTCAAAGGTCCGGATTTTCCGACCGGTGGCATTATCCATGGCACAGCCGGCATTAAGAGTGCATATGAGACAGGCAGAGGGCTTCTGAGGATCAGGGCGCGCGCACGGATTGAGAGGGAACACCGGGGTGGAGAGAGCATTATCATCACTGAAATGCCTTACCAGGTGAATAAGGCGCGGCTCATCGAAAAAATGGCAGAACTGGTGCGGGAGAAGAAACTCGAGGGCATCTCGGACATCAGGGACGAGTCAGACCGTGACGGCATCAGGGTCGTCATCGAGATGAAGCGGGGCGAAATGGCAGAGGTGCTCCTGAACAACCTTTATAAGCATACCCAGATGGAGACGACCTTCGGCATCATCATGCTGGCCCTTGTCGGCGGACAGCCGCATGTTCTCGGTCTGAAGGAGATACTGAAGCACTTCCTCCAGCACCGGCGCGACGTGATCCTCCGGAGGACACGGTTCGAACTGAGAAAGGCCGAGGAACGGGCCCATATACTTGAAGGTCTCAAGATCGCCCTCGACAATCTCGATGATATTATCGCATTGATCCGGGCGGCCAAGAGCCCTGAGGAGGCCAGATACGGGTTGGTTACCAGTTACCCGCTTACCGAGATACAGGCCCAGGCCATCCTGGACATGAAACTCCAGAGGCTGACAGGACTCGAACGGGACAAGATCATTGCTGAATATACCGAGACACTGAAGGAGATCGAACGGCTGAAGTCGATCCTCGGCAGCGAGGCCCTGGTCTCGAAGATCATCAAGAACGAATTGACCGAGATCAGGGCGAAATACGCTGATCCCCGGAGGACCGAGATAAACGAAGATACGAAGGAGATCACGATCGAGGACCTGATTACCGAGGAGGAGATGGTCATCACCCTCTCTCACACGGGATATATCAAGCGCAATCCGCTCAGCGCATACCGCAGCCAGAGGCGCGGAGGCAAGGGCCTGATCGGCATGGAGACAAAAGAAGAGGATTTCGTCGAACAGCTCTTCATCGGGTCGACCCATGACTACATGCTCTTTTTCTCGAACCTTGGCAGGCTCTACTGGCTGAAGATCTACCAGATCCCTGAGGCAGGCCGCGCAGCCAAAGGCAAGGCATTGATCAATCTGCTGCAGCTTTCAGAGGGCGAACATATCGCCACGGCACTGCCGGTAAGGGATTTCAAAGAAGGTTATCTGGTTATGTTCACAAAGGACGGGACCATTAAGAAGACCGCGCTGACTGCATACAGCAACCCGCGTGGCAAAGGGATTATTGCCATCACGATCGAAGAGGGCGACGAGCTCATTGCCGTGAGAAAAACCTCCGGCAAGAATGATCTGATCATGGGCACCCGCAACGGCATGTCGATTAAATTCAAAGAAGAAGATGTACGGGAGATGGGCCGGTCGGCAAAGGGCGTCCGCGGCATGAAACTCTCGAAGGGCGATGAGATTGTCTCGGGTGAGGTTGCTGAAGAGAAAACCTCCATCCTGACCGTTGCGGAAAATGGGTTCGGCAAGAGGACGAAGATCGAAGACTACCGGCTCCAGACCCGCGGCGGCAAGGGGACCCTCTCTATCAAGCTCACGCAGAAGGGCGGCAAGGTGGTCGGGATGCTTCTGGTGAGGGAAGAGGACGAGGTTGTGATGATCACCAGCAACGGCAAGCTCATCAGAACGACTGCCGAGAACATATCCACGCACGGCAGGAATACCCAGGGGGTCAAGCTGATGGATACAACGGCTGAAGACAAGATCGTGAGCATTGCCAAGGTTGTTGAAAAAGACTGATATCTTTATTTTTCGTACCCGATGTTTTTCAACTCTTTCCCACCACATCTCTCTGCAAGGAGGGTGTGGTGGGATTTAATTTTGAATCCTGTCCTGACAACCGCTTATGACTGAAAATGAAAAGCTCCTGAGCAACGGCATAAAAGAGATCGGGGTTCGATGCACCTCACAGCAGGTGCTCGCCTTTATCACCTATCTGGGCGAACTCAAGAAATGGAGCAGGGCCTATAACCTGACAGGGCTCAAGACCGACCGTGATATCATAATCAGGAACTTCCTCGACTCGGTCCTCTTCTGCAAAGTCATCCCCGGCGATCTGCATTCCCTCGCCGATATAGGCAGCGGCGCGGGATTTCCGGGGATCCCGATAAAAATCATGCTGCCTGATCTCAAGGTTGTCCTGATTGAACCGACCCGGAAAAAGGCCCTGTTTCTCAAACATGTCTGCCACAGTCTTGAACTGCGTGACATAGAGGTTATTGATAAACGCATAGAGGACATATCAGGAATCACCGTTGATGCCCTTGTGACGCGCGCATTATTCAGTGTCAGCGATTTTGTGAAGAAAGCGGGTCATATCCTGAACAGCAATGGAATTTACATCCTCAGCAAAGGACCGAAACTAGAGGAAGAAATGACTGAAACAGCCAGCCTGAAAGCTGCAGTTACCGACGTAGTTCTCCCCTTCGAAAAAACAATCAGACATCTTGTTGTCGTAAAAAAACAGGGAGTATAAGGGGTCGGGCGGCTCAAAAATTCCTGTAATCGACATTATTATTTATATGGCAAATGTCTTATTATTCCCGACCAAGGTCAACTTGAGCGTACTTCAAAAGGTTTCTTTTGCACGGTGTCGTACAATAATTTCTTCCCCACCCGCCCCCTTACCATACGCTCCATTGCTCCCCGGGGATCCGGAACATAAAAAATCACTGGATTCCCGATTAAGGACTTCGGGAATGACGGACAAAAACGGGCCTAGCCGACGGATTCTAATTTATTAGTGTTGCGTTCCCAGGAAAAACCTCAGTTGTGGCAGGTGTGCATGGAGAAAATTTTATCTGAGCCACCAGGGCAAAACGGTTGTGCAGGGCGTCCACGACTAAAAGCTGGAGCCTGTGGTTGGGTTGCTGACAAATTGCGATATTATAAAATTTACGGAATGCGCGACTGCCACAGTCCAGCGGCAGTCTTTACAAACAATATCCGATCAGTTCACTATACTGCTTTCATAAATATGATAGGCATAGGAGAATGCCATGATCGCAAAAAACGTGGCAAACAGCCCGAAGATGAGATATTTGATCCCCTGAAGCGGCCTTTTGGCCTTGAATTCAAAGTACGACTTCGGGAATAAGGTTGCAGATCCGAAGATCAGCATCAACCCGGCAAGTATCTGGGTAACCATCCTTACCATGGCAGTTCAGAACCCCTCAAGAGGACACCCGGCGCAAAGCGGTCTTGTCCTGCAGTGTTCCTTTGCAAGTCTGACGATAAGGGCATGATATTCATTGTAAAGCCCGACATCTTCATCAAGATTTTCATGAAACAGTTTCTGGAATACATCGTATGTCCCGGCATCATGGATTATATTATGACGCGAAAGAACCCTTTTTGTATAGGCATCAATGACAAAAGTCTGTTTTTCGAGCGCATAAAGCAGGATGGAATCAGCTGTCTCGGGACCGATGCCGTTGACCGAGAGGAGCTTGTCCCTCATGACCGCAAGCGGCTCTCTTTTCATCTGCTTCATGCTGCCCCGATACTCTCTGGCAAGCAGCTCGGCAAAGTTCTTCAACCGCTTTGCCTTGATGTTGAAATACCCGGCAGGCTTTATCAGCAAGGCAAGTTCATCTGCCGGTAGGCTATGGAGGGCACGAGCATTCAGCTTCCCCGCTGCCTTTAAATTCCTGATGGCCTTCTCGACATTCCCCCAGTTGGTATTCTGTGTAAGGATCGCACCCACAGCAATCTCAAAGGGCGTATCCCCGGGCCACCATTGCTGGGAGCCGAACCGGGAATACAGCCGGTCATAGATCCTGCGGAGCTTCCGTCTCATTCGTTGTGCGAAACCTGCCCCCTCAGCTTTTTCTTTGTGGAGATGATTTTTTTGTCGGCCAGCATCTTTTCCTTTGACCTTTTAGAGCGCTTTCTCTTCTGCCTCCTGATCTTCTCTATCCTCTGTACCTCTGCACTCTCCTTGCCCCTGACCATCTGGTCTATCTTGTCGAGGAGCAGCACCCGCGCCCGGTATCGGTTGAGCGCTTGGGAGCGCCCCTCCTGGCATTTCACCTCGATGCCTGTCGGGAGATGCTTCAGGTAGACACAGGTCGAGGTCTTGTTCACATGCTGTCCTCCCTTGCCTGAAGAGCGGACAAACGACTCCTGGATATCCTCATCGCGGATACCAAGTTTATGCATCTTTTCGACCAGGTCCTGCTCCTTTGCAGAACTCACGGGGAATATACTCATGATGGAAATAATATAGCAGGCCTGCTCTTCCGAGCGCCATCCCTTTTTTGCCTAGACTGCTGCCAATCTGCTAAAATAACATTGTTGCGAAACTTACTAAGCCAGGAGATTATATGAGTTTTCTTGATAAGATCGTTGAGTGGATAAGTCCGAAAGATGATATGGTTATTTCAAACCAGCCCGGCAGAAATGAAGAATGCTGGTGCGGAAGCGGCAAGAAATACAAGAAGTGCCACCTTGACGAGGATGCAGTAAAGATTTCGAAGGCCCGCGCAATAAACTGCAAAACCACCTGAAAGGCCTCCTGAGCTGAGTTCAGCTCAACAGGCAGTCGTGCGGACAGAGTCTCCCCGCTCCAAGCGTCAATGCTGCAGGGCTTCAGGCACCGCCTGCAGTGCAGCCTTCATCTGTTCAAGGGCACCCTCTATCTCCTCTTCATTGTAGGTATAGGCAAGGTTTGCGCAGATCACACCAGGCAGACCCATGATCTCCTTCATCTTCCTGATCTCCTCATTCGTATCTTCCCCTTCCACGGTGACGATGATCCTGCCGGCCTCATCATGAAAATAAACTTCGCACAGGCCTGATGTCCTGAGTGTCTCCATGACCTCAGCAACCTGCGCTGGTGCTGCCTTGACGACTATGCCGGAGATATTCATTCGCGCTTCACACCTTCGTTCAGGGTGTTCAGCAGGTCTGAGCTTGTCCTGCTCTTCTTTGATCTGAAGTCAGCCTTAAACTGGTTTTTTATCGGCTCAGGGATATTCACCTGGGGGACATGGCACTGCATGCAGGGATATCTCTTGCCGTCAAGATTGCCGCCGAGGTCCTTGCCCGTATCCATGTCGAAAAAATGAGACTTGGGAAGGGGGACGGCCCCAACTGCCAGGGCCTGCTCCGGCATGTGGCAGTTAAGACAGGCATTGTTCGTCTCGGCAATGGGGAGCATCCCCGTCAGATCATGGGGAATAAGGGGCGGACTGTTCTCAAAGGCCCTCTCTATCCGCTTGCTCTTCCCCGGCTCTGCCGTGGAATATTCTCCATGCGACGGTTTTTCCTTGTCTTCCTCATAAATTGATTCCGTCCTGATGCCCAGCTCTTCCTCGGTCGTTCCCTTATGTTTCTTCTTTTCTGCAAGGGCCGGACTGGCCCCTACCGCCAGTGCAATGACTATTGCCATGGCCGTCATGCCTTTACTGCATATCTTTTTCATAAGTCCCTCCTTATAGAGCACTCGGTTATGCAATCGTGGGGTCATGCTTTGCAACATAAGACCTGCCCCCGAATTTCATGGCACCATCCCTGCAGACCTCTATACATCGTCCGCAGTTTGTACACTCGCCCGATAATACTGCACTGCTCTGCCTTCCCACCATCTGAAGCACCTGGCGTTCGGGGCATATCTCCAGGCATTTCAGGCAAAGGCTGCATTTTTCTTTTTGATGGCTTACCCGGAGCAGGCTGAACCTCGTCATGACCGAATAGAACCCGCCAAGAGGGCAGAGATGTCCGCAAAAGCCCTGTTTGATCAAAAGCAGATCAAACAGGAATACGGCCAGCACAAGGGTCCATCCCGTGCCGATACCGAAGACCAGTCCCCTGTGCAGCATGGATATGGGACTGATCCACTCAAATGCAGCAATGCCGGTGAACAACGAGACGAAAAGGCTGACCCCGATGACCCAGTATCGCGTCTTTCTGCTGATAGCCGGTTCTGCACGGTCAAGCTCGGGGCCTGCCTTCTTCCTCAGCCAGCCTGCCAGGTCCGCAACCATATTAACAGGACAGACCCAGCTGCAGAAGGCTCTGCCTGCGAACAATCCGAAGAAGAGCGCGACGATAACCGCCCCGGTGAGCGCATCTGCAGAGACAAGATGCCTCGAAGCAAATATCTGGAGTACGGCAAAGGGATCGGTAAGCGGCACCATACCCATAACCCGGGAACTACTCAGATTTCCAGCCAGGACCTTCCAGCCAAGGAGATTGCCGCATACAAAAAGCAGCATGATGCCGACCTGTGAAATCCTCCTCAGGATAAGATATCGGTTATTTCTTATTGCAGAGATCATCAGAGGCCGCCCCTAGAACCCGTCCTTGTTCAGATAATCCATCGGACTCTTTTCAGAGCGCGGCGTCACTGTCCGGGTCTCCTCAGGGGCCTCGTTCATGCGTTCCTCATCTGAGCTTTCCCATCCCTTTATATACCGGTTGGATGATTCCCCCATGGCCATGGTGCGGGGGAGAACAAAGACAGCCGCTTTTTTTGTGACGCATGCCCGCTCGCACATGCCGCAGCCGGTGCAATGACCGCTGTGTATGACCGGGCCGAGGATCGCGTGTCTTCCTGTCCGCTCATTCCGGACAGGCTCAACAGTCAGGGCCTTATCGATGAGAGGGCAGGCCCGATAACAGGCATCACACTGGATTCCCCAGTACGCAATGCAGGTCTCCCTGTCTATCACCGCAAGGCCTATCAGGGCCTTGTTAATATTGAGCTTCAGGCCGTCCTGTCCGTCAGAGTCGCTCACCAGCATACGGTCGAGCGCTCCGGTCGGACATGCAGCGGTGCAGGGGATGTCCCTGCACATGCGGCAGGGGTTCTCCCGCATCTGGAAATACGGGGTCCCGACAGGCCGTTCATCCCCGGGCCGGGCAAGGATGAGCGCCTGATAAGGACATGCCTCAACGCAGATGCCGCACTTGGTGCACCGGGCGAGGAAGTCCTCTTCAGTAACCGCGCCGGGCGGTCTCAGGACAGACGGATATGCCTTCTTGCCGTCAAGATAACCCGTCCAGGCCAGGCCTCCGACCGTTGCGGCCCCCAGGCTCTTTGCCATACTGAGAAGAAACTTTCTTCGCTCCGGCATCTTCTCTCCGTCAGTTTCGCTTCCCATGGGTACACATCTTTCCTACGCCTTATAGACCTTCACAGCACATTTCTTGAAGTCTGTTTCTTTGGAAATTGGGCATGTAGCATCCAGGGTCACCTTGTTGATGAAGACATGCTCATCAAACCATGGCACAAAAATAAGGCCCTGAGGCGTGCTGTTTCTCCCTCTTGTCTCGACCCTCGCCTTGACCTTGCCTCGCCGGGACTCAACCCATACGAGTTCTCCGTCTTTGAGTCCATGCTTCTTTACATCCTTGGGGTTCATAAAACAGAGCGCCTCCGGCACGGCACGATAGAGTTCCGGCACCCTCATGGTCATCGTACCGCTGTGCCAGTGTTCAAGCACGCGGCCGGTGCAGAGCCAGAACGGATATTCGTCGCTCGGGATCTCGGCAGGATCAATATAATGCCTCAGGAATATCTTGGCCCTGTTCGGCAACTTCACCTTCTCATCGCCCTTCGGCCCCATGAGGTCACCTTTGGAGATCTCTTTGCCGAAGGTACCGTAAAAGGCGAACTTCCCGTAGTTCGCCTTCTTTGCATAGGGATCGTACTCTGCATTAAATCTCCAGAGGGTCTCCTTCCCGTCGACTACCGGCCACCTGAGCCCCCTCACCTTGTGATAGGCATCGAAATCAGCAAGGTCATGCCCATGTCCAAGGCCGAATTTCCTGTATTCCTCCCAGAGATATTTCTGGAGGAAGAAGCCATACCCCTTGAAGCCTTCCACAGCTCTCCTGTCCCCCGCTGCCTCGCTGTTGATGAACCCGGCCCCCACCGGATCAGGCCATTTGTATGCCTTCGCCTCCCGGTTCGCAAAAAGCACGTCATAGAGCGTGTCCGTGTCCTTGTACCCCATCTCTTTTGCCTTTGCGAGGACATTCGGCAGCGTGGTCTTATCATCGATCTTCCAGTCCTTCCAGACCTCTCCCAGTTGAAACTTTTTCGAAAACTCCACCATCTGCCAGGTGTCTGACATGGATTTGCCCAGCGGGGTGACCTGCTGCCTCCAGTGCTGGGTCCGGCGCTCGGCATTGCCGTAAGCGCCCCACTTCTCAAAGATCATGGCAGCAGGAAGGATCAGGTCGGCGACCTTCGCGGAGATGCCGGGATACGCCTCGGCAACCACAATGAAGTTGTCCATGTCGCGTGCAGCGGTGATCCAGTGGTTCGCATTCGCAGAGTTCTGCCATGGATTGTTCACCTGCACCCAGACCCATTTGATCTTCCCGTCCTCCAGGTCCCTCATGATCTTCATATAATGCGAGCCAGGGACAGGGTTGAGCGTACCAGCAGGAAGCTTCCAGATCTCCTCGGTCGTCTTGCGGTGGCCCGGATTGGCAACGAGCATGTCAGCAGGAAGCCGGTGACTGAAGGTGCCGACCTCCCGGGCTGTCCCGCAGGCGCTCGGCTGACCCGTCAGGCTGAATGCCCCGTTGCCGGGCTGCGACTGTTTCCCCAGAAGCAGGTGGATCGAATATATCTGTTCATTCACCCAGGTACCGCGAACATGCTGGTTGAAGCCCATGGTCCAGAAGCTGACAACCTTTCTGCCCTTCTCTGTATAGAGGTCCGCCAGCATCACAAGCTTCTTCTTGAAATCCTCAAGAGGCTCGTCCGCATCTCCCTTTGCGAGCGCCGCAACAAAATCGAGCGTGTACGGTTCGAGCCCCTTTTTGAAATCATCGAAACTGATTGCCCAGTGGCCATCCGCAGTCGCAGCGTGTTTCATCTCCATCCTGTCGCCTGCCTTGATGCCGAGACTCGACATGGCCGTCGCCTCATCCTTTGTGATGATCTTGAAGGCCTCTTTGCTTGCGGTATCGAGCTCAGCCTTCTTGTATTTGGCATGGTCCGTCTTCGGCCTCAGGCCATAGCCTATATCAACCCAGCCGGTGGCAAACACGCAGTTTCTGTCCACGAATTCCCGGTCAATGGCCTCAGGCCGGTTATAGACAATCTCCCGGAGAATATAGTTCTGGATGGCCAGGTCCGTATTGGGCTTGATGATTATCTCCAGATCCGCAAGGGTCGAGCACCGGTTTGTATAGGTCGAAAGGTTGACGACCTTTACACGCGCCGGCTTCGACAACTTGCTGTCGGTGATTTTTGACCAGAGGACCGGGTGCATCTCCGCCATGTTTGCGCCCCAGAGCACAATCGTATCGGAATGATGCATGTCATCATAGTTGCCAGCAGGCTCGTCAATGCCAAAGGTCTGCATGAAGGCCGCTACGGCACTCGCCATGCAGTGCCGGGCATTCGGGTCTATATTGTTCGACCTGAAGCCGCCCTTCATGAGCTTGACGGCAGCATATCCCTCCATGATGGTGTACTGTCCTGATCCGAAGACCGCCACGCCGCTGGGCCCGAGTTCCTTGTAATATTTTTTAAACTGCTTTGCCATCTCGTCAAAGGCCTTCTGCCACGTGACCGGCCTGAAATTGGCCTTTTTGTCAAACTCGCCCTTGTCGTTCACCCGCATGAGAGGCTCGGTCAGCCTGTCGGCGCCGTAGATTATCTTTGCGTTGAAATATCCCTTGATGCAGTTGAGCCCCATGTTGACCGGCGCGGCAGGGTCGCCTTTGACCGCCACGATCCGGTCGTTCTTTGTCGCCACCATCAACCCGCATCCGGTACCGCAGAACCTGCATACGGCCTTGTCCCATTTCCAGCCGGCCTCGGTATGTTTTGCCGCTGCCTGAAGCTCTTTTGGCACACTCATGCCGACAGCGGTCGCGGCAGCAACAGCAGCGGCTGTCTTCAGCAACTCTCTCCTGGTCAGTTTCATCACATCCCTCCTTCGCAAACCTTTTATATGCGTGCCCTGATCAACCTTCGGTCAGTAGTCCCTTTTATCAAGATAATCGCGTACAGCACAGAGAGATATTGTTACCATCGGCACAACAAAAAAAGGTGCCGGGAATTCGGGAGGCTATAAGCCCAGTATATCAAACTGTGGTTAATAGTCAATCTGCGTCGTGTTCATGATAATGCATCTCTTGCCCTCTGGCTATGACCTGAATCATATGGAGATTTCCTTTGAAGTTTCCCTGTTGCGTTATAATAAATGTCATGCTCCCGACCAAATCATACGACGTCATTGTCATCGGCGCCGGCCATGCCGGCTGCGAGGCCGCACTTGCAGCAGCCCGCATGGGGCTTTCGACCTGTATCTTCACCATGAATATCGATATGATCGGCCAGATGTCCTGCAACCCTGCCATCGGCGGTCTTGCAAAAGGTCATCTCGTGCGGGAGATCGACGCACTCGGCGGTGAAATGGCCCGGGCGACCGACAGGGCCGGCATCCAGTTCCGGATGCTGAACCGCTCAAAAGGTCCTGCTGTCTGGTCGCTGCGGGCACAGGCAGACCGGGTGCTCTATCGTATGCATATGCGGAAGGTCCTCGAGACGCAGAAGAACCTTGATGTAAAACAGGCTATGATCAATGATATCCTGGCCGAGGGAAAAAAGATCACGGGGGTAAAAACCTCCATCGGCATCGTATTTCAGGCACGGGCAGTCATCGTCACCACAGGCACCTTTTTGAAGGGTCTGATCCACATCGGACACGATAACTATCCTTCAGGCAGGGCGGGAGAATTTCCTTCCGTGAACCTTTCCGATTCCCTTGCCCGGCTCGGGCTGAAGCTCGGACGTCTCAAAACAGGCACGCCGCCAAGGCTCGATGCAAACACGATCGATTTTTCAAAGACAGAGACCCAGTGGGGCGACGATCCCCCGATTCCGTTTTCCCATAGCACGGTTAAAATTGAAAACCCCCAGCTGCCGTGCTATATCACCTATACAAACAGCGAGACGCACCGGATAATCCGGGACAACATCGGCCTGTCGGCCATGTATGGCGGCAAGATCACCGGCATCGGTCCCCGCTATTGCCCCTCGATCGAGGACAAGGTGGTGCGCTTCGCAGAGCGCGAACGGCACCAGGTCTTCCTCGAGCCGGAGGGACTTGAGACGACCGAGTATTACGCAAACGGCATCTCGACCAGCCTGCCGTTCGACATCCAGATCGAGATGGTGCGGACGATCCCCGGGCTTGAGCATGCCGAAATAATGAGGCCGGCCTATGCCATTGAATACGACTTTGTCTTCCCGACGCAGTTGAAGTATACCCTCGAGACAAAGGCAATCAACGGACTCTACCTTGCCGGGCAGATCAATGGCACCTCAGGATACGAGGAGGCTGCTGCTCAGGGATTAATGGCAGGCATCAACGCGTCGCTCGGGATCAGGGATATTCCACCCCTGATACTCGGCAGGCACGAGGCCTACACAGGAGTCCTGATCGACGACCTGGTCACCAAGGGAACAAAAGAGCCGTACCGCATGTTCACCTCGCGGGCCGAATATCGCCTGTTGCTGCGGCATGACAATGCAGACCTGAGGCTTATGGAAAAGGGCCATAAAATCGGGCTCCTTCCTGATGACACCTATCAGTTGTTTCTTGCCAAAAAGGAAAAGATAGTCAATGAACTGTCGCGCATCAAAAAGACGCGGGTCAAACCCCTGATGATCAATGATACGCTCAGGGGACTTGATACGCCGCCGATAACTGAGGACATCTCCCTGGAAAGTCTTCTGAAGAGGCCTGAGGTGACCTATGAGGTGATCAGGAATGTGATGCCTTCTGACATCCGGCTGTCGGCAGAGGAGGAAAAGCAGGTCGAGATACAGGTCAAGTACGAAGGGTATATTGTCCGGCAGACGGAAATGGCAGAAAAACTGACACGCATGGAAGACAGGAAAATCCCGCCTGGCATCGACTATAAAACAATCCCGGGAATCTCAAAAGAGATCCTCTGCAAACTCGATGAGGTCAGGCCGGTGAACCTCGGCCAGGCCGGACGTATTCAGGGCATGACCCCTGCTGCATTATCCCTGATCATGGTTGCTGTCGAGAAGCAGAGAAGACTCATGTGCCAGAACACAGGCCAGAACGCGGGGCAGAACGGTCAAGCAGAAGTCTCTGAAACCTAAACACGTCGACCTTCGGTAGGGTGGTGGATTCAGGTGGCGAGCATTCCGAAAAATTTTATAATATCGCAATTCGGCTTATACCGCATTTAAGTGAGTTAATCCCCCGAACCGTTTTACCTTGATGCAAAGGTCTCACCCGGTGGCTCAGATAAAATTTTCTCCATGCACACCACCTGAGATGACATGCCTTGTTTTCCTTCTTCTGGTGCAGGGGCATTTATTGGCTCTTGTGTATGCATGCAGCTGATGCGTAGGCATCCGGCGTGCGTGGAGAAAAAATTATCTCTGAGCCACCTGTGTAGAACGGCAGTAGATGCTATTCCCCTTCGGCGAAAAAAAACATTTTGATACTCGATGACCTGAATCGCGATATTAGAGAATTTTTCGGAGCGTGCGCCGGATGCCTCACAAAACAACCCTTATTTCTTTGTAGTAATATGTTCGTGCGTTTTCAGGTGATCCATACAATATTCGTAATCGCCTTCACAGGAAGAGCAATATCTGAACTCCAGCGTTATGTCGTCAGCCTCGGTCCTGCCGCAGATGGTGCAGGAATGCATGGTGCCCTTGCTGGTGGGGGCAAAGGCCTTTCGCCGATTATACGCAGAACCACGGTGTTTTATCGTCGACAGGATGTCACCACCGAAAAAGAGAAAATAATTTGAGATTGAGACGATTGCGGCAACCTTGTTCGGCACGGGGGCTGTCAGGACCGTAAACACAATAAAGGCCCAGTTAAGCCAGGCCAGATACTTCATCTTGACCGGGATGATGAAGAAGATCAGGATCTCATAATCCGGGTAGACATAGGCAAAGGCCAGGAAGAGCGACAGGTTCAGATAAAGCGCTGTCGTGCCCTCTCCGGTGATAAAAGCAGCAAGCGCGGTCCCCAATACCCCGGTCAAATAAAAGACATTGAACCTGAAACTCCCCCATTCGTGTTCCAGCCCGGTGCCGACCAGGTAATAGAAATAGAAGACGAAGAAGATCCAGAGGAGCGAGGCAGCTGGAGGAATGAATACCCAGGTTATAAGCCTCCAGACCTCTCCCTGCAGAATGAGGTGCGGGTCGAGCATAAGCTTGCTGATCGCGTCACTCTGCGGCATGCCAAAACGCAGCATATAGATCAGCGCGTTGATGCCGATGATATACACCATCAGCTCCCTGACCGCAAACCTGCCGAGTTTTCTCTCGAGTTTATTGAGTATGTTATCCATTAATTCTCCAATTATTTCATGATAGTGAGGGAACTCAAAAAGGAAGGGCTGAACATCTGTTCAGCCCTTCCTTTTCCTTTATTTTATTAAATGTCTATCTACGAACACTTCGTAAAGCCGCAGCTGTGGCAGACGGCGCAGCCGCCTTCGTGCTCTACCGCTCCTCCGCATTCAGGGCAGGCGCCGAGGCGCATGGTATCGCCGTGCCCGTGGCCATTGCCGTTGCCATTTGCCTTTCCGCCGCGCTGCACATAAAGCTCCACGGCCTTTGCTATGGCGTCTGAGCATGAGGTGATCTTGCCGCCTGGAGCCCAGGCCTGGTTATGACAGGTTATTCCCTTGAGCTGCTTGACGATCACCTCAGGTTCGATGTTCGAACGAAGCGCAAGACTGACGAGCCTGCCGATCGCCTCTGCCTGGCTGGAGGCGCAGCCGCCTGCCTTGCCCATATGGGTGAAGAGCTCAAAGAGCTGCCCGTGTTCATCCGAATTGACAGTGACATAGATATTGCCGCAGCCGGTCTTCATATGCCGGGTCTCGCCTTTGATGTTTTCAGGCCTCTTCCTCGGCACGATCTTCATCTGTGTCGGAGACGCCTCGCTCCCCGGCTCCTGCTTTGTCTTCCCGGTCGAAAGCACCTGGTCTTCCCGTGAGCCGTCACGGTAGACGGTCACGCCCTTGCAGTTGAGCTGGTAGGCGAGCATGTATACATCCTCAACCTCCTTCGGGGTGGCATCATGAGGAAAGTTCACGGTCTTCGATACCGCGTTATCAATATACTTCTGGAACGCTGCCTGCATCGTAACATGCTCAAGAGGGGAAATATCATGCGCCGTCACAAAGACAGACTTTACGTCGTCCGGGATCTCATCAAACCCCTGGAGAGACCCTGCATCGGCAATCCGCTCCATAAGGTCTCGCGACCAGAACCCGCGCTCTTTGGCTATTTTTTCGAAATAAGGGTTTACCTCCAGCAGCTTGGTCCCCTCCATGACATTGCGGACATAGGAGACCGCAAAAAGCGGCTCGACTCCTGAGGAACAGCTGGCGATAATCGAAAGGGTGCCGGTCGGGGCAATCGTTGTCACGGTCGCGTTCCTGAGTCTGACCTTGCCGTCATAGATGCTTCCTTCATAATTCGGGAAGACCCCCCTGTCGGCTGCAAGGGCAGTTGATGCATTCCGGGCCTCACGCTGGATAAATCCCATCACATCCTCGGCGAGCGTAATGGCACTGTCCGAATTATACGGCACGCCCATCTGTATCAGCATGTCTGCCCAGCCCATAACTCCAAGGCCGATCTTACGGTTGGCCTTCGTGGTCTCCTCTATCTTCTTTATGGGATATTTGTTCACATCGATGACGTTATCGAGGAAATGGACCGCCTTCCAGACCGTCTTCTGCAGCTTCGGGTAATCCACTGCCTTGTCAGCGACCATCATTGCGAGGTTGATCGACCCAAGGTTGCAGGACTCGTAGGGCAGCAGCGGCTGCTCACCGCATGGGTTTGTCGATTCTATCTGGCCGATCTTCGGCGTGGGGTTCGAGGCATTGATACGGTCTATAAAGACAATACCCGGCTCACCGTTTTTCCAGGCATGATTGACGATCTGGTCGAAGACCTCACGCGCCCTGAGCTGCTTGACCACCTTCTTTGTCCTGGGATTAACCAGGTCATAGTCAGTATCGTCGGCAACCGCCTGCATGAAACTGTCGGTAATGGCGACCGATATATTGAAATTATTAAACCGCTGGTTGTCGTCCTTGGCTGTCATGAACTCGATGATATTGGGATGATCGACGCGGAGTATCCCCATATTGGCGCCGCGCCTGGTCCCGCCCTGCTTGACCGCCTCGGTCGCCGTATCAAAGACCGTCATGAACGAAATTGGACCGGAGGAAACACCCTTGGTCGAGCCGACGATATCCCCGTGGGGCCTCAGGTTCGAGAAGCTGAACCCGGTCCCGCCGCCTGACTTATGGATTATTGCCGTATGCTTGACAGCGTCAAAGATCGACTCCATCGAGTCCTCGATCGGTATCACAAAACAGGCGGACAGCTGGCCGAGTTTCTGGCCGGCATTCATGAGCGTCGGGCTGTTTGGAAGAAAGTCAAGGGAGGTCATCATCTCATAGAATTCATCTTCAAGCAGCATCACCTCAGGCTCTGATTTGCCATGCTGGAGGTCGGCAGCGGCAATAGCCGTCGCAACCCTCCTGAAGAGCTCCTCGACGGTCTCAACAACCTTGCCGTCTTCGTTCTTTTTGAGGTATCTTTTTTCGAGAACTTTCAGAGAATTTGGTGTCAGATTCACTGTTGCTGAAGCGTGTTCCATGGCCCCCCCACAATCTTTTTATTTGGATTACTAATAGACTCTATAATAGACATTGATAACTACAAATTGTATCGCCTCCATATTTAACCACAACATATTGTGCTTGTCAAGGCAAAAAAGAGATATCTCGAACTCTTTGATTTTTAATGATTATTGCGGTGGATAAGCTGTTAATTAACTATAAAGTCGAAAATGAGACGGGTACCGTGTCGGACAGGAAGACCGAAAAAACTCTGCCTGCAACTCCTTATAGCCCTTTCATGGGGCCTGCCAACCTTTTTTCGAATTAAACGCATAGCTATTGCCTGCGTTTACGTGAATAATAATCAGATCATGTTGTATTGCAGAGTTTTTGAGATGTTTCTGGCTGCCCCAATGCACCCCGGGGCAAATAAAGCGTTGGAGGCAGTCAGTCGAAGAGACTGGTCAGGACATCCGCCCTCTCGTCGATATTCTTGGCTATATGCTCCTGCTCCTCCTGCAGCCGGTGGAGTTCATCCGCTATATTCATCGAGACGAGAATCGCAGCCTTCAGGGGTGATATCCCCGGAGCCATGCTATAGACATCCTGCAGCTTGCCGTTGACAAACGAGGCAAGTTTCTTTATGTGCTCTTCGGATGCATCTCCCTTGATCGTATACTTTTGCCCGAGGATGGTAACATCAACGCTTCCCATGACCTGTTCAAGCCTCTATCGTATCAAGCTCGTCCAGAAGTTCCTGGATCTGAGACCCGATCGAACTCTTCTCTGACTTCAATGCCTCTATTTCACGGTTCTTGTCTTCAAGCACCGACTCATAATCACGGATCTTTCTCTCAAGAAGGGTCTTCTCCTCTTTCAATGCCTTGACCCTCTCAACAGCAGCGTTTATCTTCTCTTCAAGGTTCTTCAATCTATCCACCGACAGGCCCTCCTTTGTCATGGTTGTCTGCGTACGTCCGGAAACGGGGACAGATCTCGACTCAACAGTCAGATCATCAAAGAGTGTTTCCCTGATTTCCATTTATTAAAATAACAGATGCAGGCGGCTGATGTCTACAGGAGGCGGACCGCTCTGTCGTCAGTTATCGCGATTGCTAAAACCCCCGGAACGCATCCGTTCAACAGAGGGGATAACCCGGATCCAGACAACGACCTTATCTCCCTGAATACTATAGTCAGTCAGCAGGATATCGTCGACACCATAGGTCAGCGGAAAATATAGAGGTCTCAGTTCATAACCGAGGACCACCCCCTTTTCATCGCTGACACTGCTCAGACGCTCGCTCTGAAACGACGTGTGGCAGTCGATGAACCTGCGCGCCCTTTCAAGGGCTGTTTCTGCCGACAGACCCTTTTCGATACGATAATTAAACTCCGGAGAGAATGGTTCGAACCGGTACCCGTCGCCTTCCCTGTCCAGGATGGCTACGGTCTCAGGATCATCAAGATATCTGCAGCCGAAGAGAATAAGGCTGTAGCTGCCGGACATGCCGGCCAGTGCAGCAGGTTCAGTCCGAAGACCCTGGCGGGGGGCACAGGCCCCGATAAGCATCAAAACAACAACGGGAACCAGGAGCAGAGATATTGTTTTCATGTTCAACCTCCTGCTTCATTGTACCATGCCTTACCGCCGTCCAGAAGGTCCCTGAAATCCTCAAGCACCCTGTACTGCCGGGAGGTTCCCTTCTCCGCCCTGGAGCTGGCGTATGCCTTATAAAGAATATATTTGATGCCAAATTCCCGCGCCGTCCTGAGCACTGCCTTGGTATCATCAATAAAAAGGCTCTGCTCCCGGTCAAAACCGAGTTGCCTTGCTGCCTTCTCCCAGAATTCGAGCCTCTCCTTCGGATAGCCGATCTCAAACGAGGTAAGCGCTGCATCGAAATATTTGCCGATCCCGGTCTTCCCGAGCTTGATATCAAGCACCTTGTAATGGGCATTGGTGAGCATGAAGACCTTCTTTTTATGCCGCCGCATGGTCTTCAGAAAATCTTCGACATGCGGGTGGACCTCTATCAGGTGGCGCATCTGCTCCTTAAGGGCAGGGATGTCGATGTCGACCTCTTTTGACCAGAAGTCAATATCAGTCCAGTTCAGCGTCCCTTCGTGTATCTTGTATTTTGCGAGCAGTTCCTCTTTCGCCCTGCCGAAGGTCATGTCTTTCTTTTCGGCATATTTTTCAGGAAGCAGATGCTCCCAGAAGTAGTCGTCAAAATACTTGTCGAGCAGCGTCCCGTCCATATCGAGCAGGACATATTTTATTTTATCGAATGGTAGTTGGGTTATCATCATCTTGTGAATATTGACAGCATGACACAGACGCTTTGCATCTACTTAGCGTCTGTTCATAAACTACTGACATATAAAAAAGGTTGTCATTCCCGCAAGGAAGCGCGTCGGGAATCCTTCTGACAGAACCGGGGGAAAGATTCCGGACAAGCCGGAATGACAAAAAAACGGAACAGCTGTAACGAACTCACGGACGTTATACATCTGAATTGTTTTGTCGATTACAGAAATTCAGAAGCGGCTCTCACCGCCCATTTCCACTAGTTCTTTACAGTTTCCCTTTTGTCGACGGGATGCCTTTGACTCTCGGGTCGATCGCCACTGCCTGCCTGAGGGCCCTGCCGAGCGCCTTGAAGATAGCCTCAATGATGTGATGGGTATTTCTGCCATAGGCCACGCTGATATGCAGGGTTATCCCTGCATTGGCTGCAAATGCCTGCATAAAATCCTCGATCAGGTCAGGGTCGAACTCCCTGAGCTTGCTCTTCTTCGGGAACTCCACCCTGTAGACAAGATACGACCTCCCGCTGATATCGAGAGAGACCGCGGCAAGCGTTTCATCCATAGGGACGGATGCCTGGCCATATCTGGCAATGCCCTTCATGTCGCCAAGCGCCTGTTTCAAAGCCTTGCCCAGGGCTATCCCGGCGTCCTCAACCGTGTGGTGGTCATCGATATCCGTGTCCCCTTTTGCCCTGACGTTCAGGTCGAAAAGTCCGTGTTTGGACATAAGAGAGAGCATGTGGTCGAGAAACGGGATCGTCGTGCCGATCGCATAGGTGCCGGCACCATCGAGATTGATTGCAACCTTGATGTCCGTCTCTTTTGTCTTCCTCTCAACATTCCCTTTTCTCATGATTGCTCCTGTCTCGCTGACCGCTGAATTTTTGCAAGCGCCCGGAGAAAGGCCTTATTTTCTTTGGGCGTCCCTACCGTAACCCTGAGGCTCCCTTCCACAGCATCCTGAAGGTTCCGCACCAGGATGCCCTGCTTCAACAGTTCCTCGTAGACCCTTTCGGGGCCGGACACCCTGAACAGGATAAAATTTGCCTCTGACGGAAACGGCGTTATCCCGGGTATCGTTTCCATGGCACTGAGGAGCCGGCCGCGTTCAGTGACAATCTGCCGTATCGAAGCCTTCAGCTTTTTCTTCTCCTGCAAGGCAGCCAGGGCAACGGCCTGAGAAAGGGCATTGACATTGAAAGGAAGGCGCACCTTGTTGACTTCCTCAACAATCTCAGGAGAGGCTATCATAAAGCCGAGCCTGAGGCCTGCAAGCCCTATCTTGCTGAGGGTCCTCAGGATAACAAGATTCTTGTAGTCCTTGAGCAGCGGCAGAAACCCCCTCTCACTGGCAAAGGGCTGATAAGCCTCGTCGACAACCACAATGCCTTTTGATGCCTCGAGCAGCGGCAATATCCTTTCTGAAGAAAAGCAATTCCCCGTGGGATTATTCGGGCTGCTCAGAAAGATGATCTTCGGCTTTTTGCGTCTCACGGCAGTCAGCATCGCTTCGGCATCAAGGTCATAGGCCTCATCCAACGGCACCTCCACCTTCTCTTCTCCGAAAGCCTGCGCAATAATGCCGTACATCGAAAAAGTCGGGACCGGGTAGAGGACCGGTCCGCCGAAGGTTGCGATCAGATAATAGATAAGCTCGTCGGAACCATTGCCCTGCAGGATATTTTCCGGGGCCACCCTGAAGTCCCTGGCAAGCAGTCTTTTCAGTGCCTTTGCCTCGGGGTCCGGATACCGGTTCGTCTTGAGCGAGGAAACAGCCTTCAGCGCTGTCTCAAATCCAAGGGGGCTTTCATTGGCATCAAGCTTTATCCTGCACGGTATTTCCGCGGCACGGTAAGCCCGCAATGCCGCAACATCCTTTTTGACCAGTTTCCTGATATTCATAGCCTCTGCATTATATCACAAACCCTTTTACCGGGCGGAATACAATCCTATTGTCCGTCATACTCAGCCGGCATGCCCTCACCTGCTGTCTCCGGGTCCAGGATAAAACTCATCCAGACAAGATTAAAGACATCGCCATAGTCTTTCAGATAGTCCTTCATCGTGCCATCCGGCTTCACGTTCCTGACATACCTTCCGAACTGTTTCTCGATCTTCCTGATGACCTGTTTCTTCTGGTCTGCGCTATACGGATAGACACAGCCGCTCATCACATAATTCCCGTCGAGCTGCAGGATCCGCGTTGCAAACAGGTCACCCTTTTTTAGTCCCTTTGTCAGACTCTTATCCCTCAGGGGGATCTCATCTCCGAGAAGCAGATCTTTCAAAAGCACCCGCTTGTCGCGGGCAACGGACTCAACCTCATAGAGGCTCAGGATGGAATCCTTCATCTTTTCGATGACCGAGAGCTCCTCAGGGCTCAGCCCCTTGTCGTGCCGGCCATAGATTGTCAGAAATGGCTCACCCTTTTCGTTTGCCTTGTGATCGAAGATCAGCCAGTCCTCAAAATTAATAAACCCGAGTTCAAGCGCAACACCGGTCATTACCTCATCGGGATTCTGTTCATCCCAGAAATAGGTATAGGCACTGTCTATCGCCTGGGGATGGGTTTCGCGCACATAGTTTATAGCTGCCTGAAAAATCTTTGCCTTAATCTGTTCTTCTTTGCCCACGGGTATCTCTCCTTGCCTGATAAGTCATTTCCTGCGTTATGGTAACGTCCCTGGGAATACCATCCCTGTCCTTTAGAACCTTTTCGACCTTCTCCCAATCCACGATGCCCGAAAGGCCCTGTGCCTCTATGACTGCCTTTGCCGCGGCCCTCAGGTCCTTTATCTTCTTATAGAAATCACCGTGGGCCTCCAGAAAAACACGGCCGTCATCCGAAAGTGCGACCTTGACCGGAAGATAGACCAGCTCTCCTGGCGTATTGACCGCGACCCTGTCAAAAAATTTCTCCATATGCTCGGGCATTACCCGGATGCATCCGTGGCTCCTGAAATGATAAACAGACTGGGGCCTGATCGTCTCGTGAATCAGGATCCCGGCAAGGGAGGTCTTGAGTGCATATCTCCCAAGCGGGTTATCGGGACCGGGCGGCACGACCGTCTCAACCGGCTTGCCTTCTGCCTCCATCTCCGACTGGATCGATTTGGGGACATACCACGCAGGGTTCTTCTCTTTCCTGAGAACCGTAAACTTTCCCAGTGGTGTTGTCCAGTCAGCATCCTTCCGGGGGACCATGCCCAGTGCCACAGGGAATATCGTGTCGATCTGCCCAGCCTTGAAATAATAGAGGGTCCTGTCAGGGATATTGATAATAATGCCGTCTTCGACCACCAGGGGAACAATCCTCCGGGTATTGACCCTGAGTGTCGTCCCCTTTTTCAGTGGTTTCTGGGGATCAAGCCTGTTTTCTCGAACAATCTGCTTCCAGTTCACACCAAGTCTCGCCCCGATAAGTTCAACGGTATCTCCCTTTCTGACCGTATAGACGCTCTCCCCGCCAACAAGCATGCTGGCCTGCGGGGATTGGGATGAAAGGAAAAAAAAGACAGCTGCCGCTAATAAAAACATCTTCATGTCGGTGTGTATTATATCCTGTTCGATGTTTTCAAAACAAATTGACGGCCTGATATTTCAGGCATCTATCCGTCCGGGGTCTTCATTATCAAGCTCCTGCAGGTATTCCCTCATCGAGGCATCGCCGACAATTTCATCAAGCATGCTCTTTTTTGAAGCTTCGAGTCTCTCTGCGGGGATCTTCAGCCTCTGGGCCAAATCCTCCAGGGAGGTGCCTTTTGCAAAATGCTCCTCGGCGATCAGGACCTTGAGGGTATCCTCAATGATACTCGCCTTCACCGCTTCATCCTTTTCTCCGATCAGCGCAGCCGCCTCATCGAAGCCAAGTCCTTTTGCCAATCCGTCCCTGATGCGCTTGACCTCAAGCATGTACTGCCGGTCGGCTTCGGCCATAAAGGCGTCATCCGGAAGCCCTTCGTGCCATGACTCTGCCATGAAACCTCCTTATCACAAGCAACTTCTGGCAGATATCCTATCATACAAAAGGAATATATGGTATTCACGATATAAAACATCACACAAAATTTTTCATAAATACATTAGAATACATGCACCTATGAACCCGGTAGAGGCACTGCAGTATCTGAAAGAAAAAAACCTGCCGATCATCCTCTCGTTCCCCATGGAAGAGGAGACCGGACATATTATTACCGGCAAGGGCCTCTGTTACGTAATCAACGTGCACGGGACCTCGCGGGTTACCATAGGCAAGTTCTCACCGTACCGGCTCCTGACATTTCTGAGAGCTGCCCAGCTCTGCCATGCCACCTTCGAGATAAACGGAATGACCTATGGTTGCGTCATTAATGACATAACGTTCCACGGCTCTGTTGATGAAAAGTCAATCGTTACCGCATCCGTTCCCGAAGCCCTCGGTTCGTTTCCGCGGAGATTCATGAGGGTGGAACCGTCGGCAAAATCCCCGGCGGTCCTTTACGTCAAAACAGTCCATTATGGCACACTATCCTTCCCTGTCAAGGATATTTCAGAAGGCGGGGTTGGTTTTATATCTCCGACAATCCTGGACCTTGAAGCAAGGTTTATCTGCTGTATCAGGCTCCCGGTCGAAGGCGATAATACTGTCCTTTCAAACGCAGTCCTCGTTTATAAAAATGAATACAAAGGCATAATAGCCGGGAGATATTCGAGATTGTCTCCTAAAGGCATCTTTTACGGACTTGAGCTCTTCCCTCACCAGGAAGACGGCAAGAAGATAAGAGTTTATGTCATGGAAAGGGAAAGGGAGATCCGGAAGGTCATCCAGCAGTGGTAGGGACCGCTATGCGGTGTCTGCCTCTCAGCGGCTCCTCGTCAGTGCAGATACTGCCTGATCGCCGCCAGCGATCTCTCAACCGCTCCGGAGTTCTTCCCGTATAACATCCGGGCCTTTTCCCCCGCCTCCCTGGCCTTCGAAGGTTCTGCGAGCAGCTCTCCGATCTTGCCGGCAAGACCTTCGCCGGTCACCTCAAAGGCTGCCCCTTCCTGATAGAAATCACGGATAAACGGAAAATTTTCCATGTGCGGTCCACAGAGGATCGCCTTCCCCCACAAGGCAGGCTCAAGGGGATTCTGACCGCCATGACCCAGGAAGCTCTTGCCTATGACCGCAATATCGGCAATACCGTAGGCCGATGAGAGCTCGCCGATGCTGTCAAGGATGATGATACGGATGTCCCTGGCATCTTCTTTCCCTTCCTCCCTGATTTTTGTCCTCCGGATAAAAGGGAGGCCGCTTGCCTTGACCACTGCCTCCACGTCAGCAAAACGTTCGGGATGGCGCGGTGCCAGAACAAGCTTCAGCATGGGCACCTGTTCAAGGTTTCTTCTGAAAGCAGAGATCAGAAGCTCCTCCTCCCCCGCATGAGTACTGCCGGCCACAATGACCGGACCTTCAAGCCTGGCGGCCCACAAAGGGATTGTCTGACGGTCAGGACTGTCGAATTTAAAACTGCCGGCCACAAGCACTTTTTCCCGCTCAGCGCCCATGAGCCGCATCCGCTCCGCATCCGCTTCGGTCTGCATCAGGAAAAGAGTTCCATGACCCAGCACTGTTTTCATGAAACCTGAAATTGCTCTGTATCCCCTGAAGGACTTCGCTGAAATTCTTCCGTTCATCAGGATAACCGGGATGCCCTGGCTGTGGGCGACCCTGATGGCATTCGGCCAGATCTCTGTTTCGATGATAAGAAAAAGGAGCGGGCGGATCCTGCGCATAAACCGCTTCATGATAAAGGAGATGTCAAAAGGCATGTAAACCACGCTGACGCCGTCAGGTGCCTTTGACTCTGCAACACCCCGCCCCGTATCAGTCATGGTCGACAGTATTATCGGCGACGCGGGATACGAGGTCCTCAGGATATTCAGGAAAGGGATGGCGGCTGTCACCTCCCCGACAGAAACCGCATGGACCCAGAATGGCCTTGCAGCATCTTTCGCAGGGGGAATCCGGAATATCCCCAGTTTCTCCCTCAGCCATGTCATACGGAGTTTTGGCGGCCGTTTAAGATACTGGGGTATCAGCAGTACACTGACTGCTGCGGTATAGAGAATACTATAAATAAAATACATCGGATATGCCCGCCACAATGCCGGTCAGCCGTTCTTCCAACCCGCCATCTCGGTGACCATCTCTGCAACCCTGTCCGAGGCATGCCTGCTGCTGAAAATATCCTGTATTTTCCCGTAAGCATCAAGCAGCCCGGCCCTATGTCTGCCATCTGTCAAAATCTTTCGCAGCTCGTTCATTATATTGGGAAGTGTCACCTGCTCCTGCAGGAACTCCTTCACCACCTCTCTGTCTGCCAGGATATTGGCAAGAGTCATGAACCTGGCATGGATAAGAAGCCTGCCGATCAGCTGCGTCAAGAGGGAGACCTTGTAGATGACCACGATCGGCACATTGAGGAGCACTGCCTGCAGCGTTGCCGTGCCTGAGGCCAGCACGGCACAGTCAGAGGCCGCCATAACCTCTAGCGACCTGCCCTGGTTAATAATAACCCCACGCTTTCTTAAAGGCTCAAGCAATATCTCATATTTTGCCAGATCGGTATTGGGCGCGAAGGGGATGCAGAACTGAAAGTCCCTGAACTCGGAACTGAAGATCTCCATCAGGGCTGCAAGGACCGGAAGCAGCCTGTCGATTTCATGGGTCCTGCTGCCGGGTAGCAGCGAAAGGAGCGGCCTTCCCGGGTCCAGCCCGAGCGCCTCCTTCAGTCTGTTCTTGTCCGCCGCCATTCCCCGGATCTCATCAAAAACCGGATGCCCGACAAACTCGCAATCCAGTCCGGTCTCCCGGTAGATATCCACCTCAAACGGCAATATCACGGCCATCCGGTCTACAAGCCGCGCAATGCGGTAAATCCGGTTTCTCCTCCAGGCCCAGACCTGCGGGCTGACGTAGTAAAGGACCTTGATGCCAAGCTGTTGTGCCTTTTCAGCCAGCCTGAGGTTGAAGTCAGGATAATCGATCAGCACAAGGACTGATGGCTTTTCTTCGGTTAACACGTCGACCGCCCTCCGGAAAGACTTCCTGAGCTCCCGGAGCGCTGATACCGCCTCGGCAAGACCAAAGGCACTTGCAATGCCGGCCACCAGCCTCACCCCTGCAGCCTGCATGCGCCGGCCGCCTATGCCGACAATTTCAATATCCGGGATTTTTTTTCTGAGGGATGCGGCAAGCAGGGCGCCATAAAGCTCTCCCGAGGTCTCGCCGGCAACAATCATGACCGTCTCAGGCATGATTGATGATTTCAGCTATCTCCCTGATCGAGGATTCTTCAAGCTCCGGATAGACCGGCAGAGAGAGGACTTTTTCTGCTGCCTCCTCGGCAACAGGAAGATCGCCTTTCTTATATCCCAGGACGCTGACCGCCTCCTGGAGGTGGACAGGGACCGGATAATAGACGACCGAGGAAGCCCCCTTATCATGGAGGACCTTCTGCAGCTTCTCCCGGTTGTTGCTCCTGATCGTATACTGGTGATAGACATGCCTGCATCCGGCCCGCTCCACCGGAAGTTCAACATTGCCTGATAAAAGGCTGTTATAAAGGGAAGCCTTCTGCCTCCTCAGCTCATTATACTGGTCTATGCGCCTGAACTTGACGAGAAGAATTGCGGCCTGGATTTCATCGAGTCTGCTGTTGAACCCGACGCATTCATGCCGGTACATGCCTTTTGAGCCGTGGTTCCTCAGCTTGCGCACTTCTGCAGTCACCGCGGGATCTTTCAGCAGGATCATACCGCCGTCACCATAAGCCCCGAGGTTCTTGCTTGGATAAAAGCTGAAGCAGCCCGCATCACCGAAGCTCCCGGTCTTCTTCCCGTTATACTCAGCACCAAAAGACTGGGCGCAGTCCTCGATCACCTTCAGATTATATTTCCTTGCCAGTGCATTGATCCTGTCCATATCAGCCGGGTGGCCGAATATATGCACCGGCAGGATTGCCCTGGTCCTCTCCGTAATCTTTTTTTCGATCTCAACCGGATCGATATTCATGGTGTCAGGTTCTATATCAACAAAAACCGGTGTGGCACCGGTATACATGATCGCCTCTGCCGTGGCAAAAAAAGTGAAAGGCGTCGTAATAACCTCGTCTCCTTCACCGATGCCAAGGGCTTCGACCGCAAGGTGGAGCGCATCGGTACCAGACGCAACCCCGAGAGCCTCGGCCACCCCATGATAGGCAGCTATCTGCCTCTCGAGTTCCATCACCTTCGGACCGAGAATATACTGGGAACTCTCGAGAACTTCCGTAATCACTGCGCAGATTTCATCCTTGATATCATGAAACTGCCGCTTGAGGTCAACCATCGGTATCATAATAGCCCATCTCCATTCACGCTCATAATCACTGCCCTGCCTTCAGCATATCGGTAATCTTTAACGCCACGTCGAGCGCATTCATCGCCTCGATACCCGATACTCCGGGCCTCTTCCTGTTCCTGACGCAAAAAATAAAATCACGCAATTCTTCCTTGAGCGGCTCCCTGGTCTCAGGCCGGACAACCTCCGACACTATTTCCTTACCCTGCCTCCAGGAGCGGCTCACCTCCTGTTTCTGGTAATCGATAGCGATAATAAAGTCTCTCTGAAATACCTTCAGTGTCCGCACCTTTTCAGGTGAAAGCCTGCTGGCCGTTATCAATGCCCTGGACCCGTTTTCAAATTCAAGCCACGCCTTTGCAAGGTCAATCCTGTCGGTGATCATGGTTTTACCGAACGCCCGTATGTCCGTCAACCGTGAGTTGACCAGGCTCAGGACAATATCAATATCATGGATCATCAGGTCGAGCGTCACATCAACATCATCAGCCCTGCCCATAAACGGCGACAGGCGTTCAGACTCGATAAAGCGAGGCTCGGAAATCATCTCCGCTGCGGCAATAATACCCGGATTATACCGCTCCAGGTGCCCGACCTGGAGAATCAGATCCTTCGCAGCTGCTGCCTCGACAACCGCCCTTGCCTGGCTGATATCAGCGGTTATGGGCTTTTCGATAAGAAGGTCCTTGCCCGCAGCAATACAGTCCATCGCTATGGCATGATGCGTGGTGGTCGGCGTGACGATGCTGACCGCATCACACTGCCCGAGCATTTCTTTATATCTGGTATAGGGCCGGCAGCCGTAGGACCGCGCTATCTCCCCGGCGGCAGTTTCGTTGATATCTGAAACGCCGACAAGTTCAACGCCCTCTATGTCAGAAAAAATTCTTGCATGGTGTTTCCCGAGATATCCGACACCAATCACTCCAACCCGTACCGCCACACTATCTCCTGAGATTATTTTTCAGGATATTTTGCACTATTACGGGGTCTTTCAGCAAGAATACACCGGGACAGACCGACGAGCGCTGAGATGAAGAGGGGCAGGACCAACTGAGGTTGACGGTGTGTAATCCTGAACGATGGCCTTGAGGGCACAAAGAAAGGTGGGCTTGTAGGTCCTCTTTACCACCGGTCTCTTTAGAGATTAATCATCTCACAACGCGTTTAAACTACGCTACTGCCTAAGACGCCGTGTAAAGAGGAGCAAGACCACCTTTTTACAACCGGTACTTCATGCTTACTCCTTGATTACAAGGTACTCCTTTTTCAGGCCCTTGTCAAGAAGTTTTGAACCCTGCGTCTGACACTATCGGTCGTGCCAATGGCATTTGGGCAGATACTCAGGCAGGATTGGCGCAATATAAAAAAAGGGGAACAGGTCCTGCTGTAACAGGACCTGCTCCCTATCAGGGGAGAGACTTTACTGGATCAGCGTCTTGGATACCAAGGTGCCATCAAGGTTGAAGATATACATATAGGTCTTTGCATTTCCGTTGTTATTGAAATTGTAATTTCCATACATCATATTAAACGTATTGCTTCCCGTCATCATGGCATTGCCGAAGTCGGATCCCATGACGTAGAGACGATTGTTGTTTATAACAGGGACTGACGCAAAGTCTCCGTCTATGGCAATCGCAACAGGCTTGGTTGTCGCAGTAAAATTCAGCGGCATTCCATAAACAACTGACTGGCCGTTGCCCTGATAATTTCTGTAGTCAACCGCAAGCATGAAATCAGCCATATTCGACATTGAAGCCGATGCAAACAGATAACCATCTGCTATTACCGGTCTTGATACGATGCCGCTCAGCGTAATCGTCCTGAGATTTCCCGTAAGGTCAATTGCCATAACCTTTGATTGAAAAACATTGCTGCCGGGGGTAGTTCCTGCGGCTGCTGTCGAATCATACGTTACCAGATAGGCTGTGCCATCATCTCCGACAACCGGCGAACCGGCCATCCCGTTCATCATACCGAAACTGCCGCTTGTGCTCGAGGAAAAAGGCCCGTTTCCCGTCCCCATCATCCCGCCGCTTACCGTACCACCCGTGCCCCCACCCATCATGGCTGCCTCTGTGAGTCCCGCAAACATAAATACTGCAACTACTGCTAAACCAAACGCTCTGAGTCTCCTGTTTTTCATCGTCTTATCTCCTTTAGTATAATTAGTATCAATA
>Ga0334722_10001030_pt1 | contig 36917 bp, 27 predicted proteins | sample C3_bottom_MG_FD_207210 | JGI IMG/M metagenome (GOLD analysis project Ga0334722, IMG submission 207210) | Sediment microbial communities from Yellowstone Lake, YNP, Wyoming, USA - C3_bottom | ecosystem: Environmental > Aquatic > Freshwater > Lake > Sediment | place: USA: Wyoming | collected... | reverse complement strand
AGTCGCCAGACAACCCATGGACGCTGGACTATGGGAATGCGCCCGCCGCCGGGATCACCCTCACCCTGATGCTCAAGAGTCGCGACCGCGTGTCGCTGTCTGTGCTTGATCGAACGATGGGCTGGCCGACGTTTGCGGGCAAGGCCTTTGCCGCCAGGCCCGCGGAGTTGATGACAATCCAGTCTGGCGACCAGACCGTCATCCGGCGGAACTTCGTGTTCTAGCTGCTACGAGCCCGAGGTGATGTATTTCTCGAGATGGTGAATCGTGTATCGCTGCTCAGCCACAATGGCCGAAACCACCGCCCGAATCGACACCACGCCAATGACCTTGCCGCCGTCCACGACCGGCAGGTGGCGAATGCGTCGTTCGTCCATCAGGGCCATGCATCGATCAGTGGTCCAGCTCGGGTCGATCGTCACGACGTCGGTGGACATGATCTCGCTCACAGGGAGGTCTTTCGACGCTTTCCCCACCAGCACGACCTTCCGCGCATAGTCGCGCTCGGTGAAGATCCCGACCAACTGGCCCGCCGACAACACCACCACGGCGCCGACGTCCTTGGTGGCCATCATACGCAGCGCCTCGTAGACGGTCGTGTCGGGGGCGACAGCAAACACCTCGGAACCTGCAACCAGCATCTGTCTGGCGGTCGTTGCCACGGGTCAACCTCCCACTTTTCTTGAGAATAGCACGATCCAGTCTGCGCTACTTCGTGTCGAGCCGCTTGATCGGGTACGGCGGCGGCGGCGGCACCGGCACGGGCTTGGTCCTGATCAGATCGAGCAGGTGCTTCACCGCCGCGTCGAGTTGCGCGTCCTGCCCGTTGAATGTCGAGTTCGGCAGGTTGTCGACAACGATGTCGGGGTCGACGCCATGGCCCTCGATAAGCCACTGGCCTTCCGGCCCGTACACGCCGGTTTCGGCTGCGGTCGCGATTCCGCGATCCACGAGCACGTTACTCGAGCTGAGCCAGATCTCGCCTCCCCACGTGCGCGTGCCCACCACCTTGCCCAACCCCAGCCGGCGGAACCCTTCGGCAAACGCCTCACCATCCGAGGCCGTGCGCTCATTGACGAGTACCACCAGGTGACCGCGGAATGCGAACTGCATGTTCCAGGTTGGATTCCCGACCCGATCCTTGAAGTAGAACCACGCCTTGCGCAGCAGTTTCTCCAGCACCCAGCTGTCGATATTGCCGCCGCTGTTGTGGCGCACGTCGATAATCAGGCCTTCGCGATCGAAGACCGGGTAGAACTCGCGCGTCCATTCGGCCATGTTGCCGCCACCCATGGCCCGCAGGTGGACGTACCCGATCTTGTTCTGGCCCGCCTTCTCCACGGCGAGCCGTCGCGTGTACTCCCATTCGTCGTAGCGGAGATCGTCTTCGGTCTGCGCACTGCTCGGTACGACGATCACGTCTCGCCCCGCGCCGCCGGCTTTGGGCTTGACGCGCAGCAACACCTGCTTGTCAGCCAGCCCGCGCAGCAGCGTGTAGATATCCGGGGCCGTGAGCGTCGCAACGCCATTGACCATCTCGATGACGTCACCTTCGACGATGTCCACACCCGGACGATTGATCGGGGACCTCTTCTCTGGCCGATCGGGGTCGGTCTTGATGATGTGGTCGACACGGTAGCCGCCGGCCTTGTCGTCGCGCGTCAACGTGGCACCGAGCGATGCGGGCCACACATTGTCGGTGCCGGGGCGCATATCGCCACCGCGAACGAAGATGTGGAGCGCCGACAGTTCACTGACCATCTGCGCGAGGATGTCGCTCAGCTCCGCGCGGTCGGTTACCCGATCAACCAGGGGCAGGTACTTGGTGCGAATAGCTGGCCAATCGAGTCCGTGCATGGCGCGGTCGTAGAAGTAATCGCGCTCGAGCCGCCACGCTTCGGTGAACATCTGCCGCCACTCAGCCCGTGGGTCGAGATGGAATGTCCAGTCGCGGAGCGGAACCGTGAGCTTGGAGAGATCCGCCGGCGCCTTCGCGCCGGCATCGACGACGTAGTAGTCGCTGCCCTTGCGGATGAGGATCTTCTTGCCGTCGAGCGATAACTCGTACGACCTGGGATCCTCGATGAACGTCTCGGCCTCGGGTTTCTTGTTGTCGAGCGCCAGCGTCTTGAGCGCGGGTCTTCCCTCGCGGCCGGTCGGACGCGAGATGAAGTAGAGCCGCTTGCCGTCGGTCGCGAGGTCGCTGTAGTTACCGGCGGGAACGGGCACTTCGATGAGACGCGTGTCGAGGCCCTCCACATCCACCACAACAGGCGGCGTCGCCACCGCAGTCGCGGGCTTGACGTCGGCGGTCTTGGTGTCAGCCGGCTTGGTCTCGGCTGGCTTCGCCGGCTCCGCCGTCGCGGGCTTCTGCGCGGCAGGCTTCGCCACAGGCGCAGTCGTCTTATCCGGCGCGGTATCGGTCTTCTTCTCGATGTCGGGCTTCTTTTCGACATCCGGCTTCTTTTCGACATCCGGCTTCTTGTCGGCGTCCACCTTCTTCGTCGCCGCGTGCAGTTCATCGTCGGCCTGGAAAGGCGATCGCTCTCCGCGCTTCAGCGCGACGTGGTAGATCTTCGTCTGCCGGTCGTAGAACGGCTCCGGCTGGCGCGAGCCCCAGGGACTGCCAACCAGCGACTCGAAGTTCCGGTCTGAGAGAAAGAACAGCCACTTGCCGTCCGGGCTCCAGGCCGGGCTGGTGCTGTCGTATCGATCCGAGGTCACCGGGATCGCGCGGCCTGTGGCGATCTCGTAGATGAAGACGCGCGTCAGCAGATTCGTGGCCGGCGCGGTATAGGCCAGCCAGCGGCTGTCGGGCGACCACGCCAGATCGTCAAAATTGCCGTCGGCCGCTTCGGCAATCTTCTTCTGAGTCTTCTTGGCGATGTCCAGCAGCCACAATTGCTGGTTCTTGTCGTGGTGCGCGATGAAGTTGCCGTCGGGCGATGGCACGCCGTCCCAGCGCAGCACCTTGGCGTCAAACGTCAGCTGAGTCGCGGCACCGACCCCATTGGCCGGGATGCGCCAGAACTCCACCTCGTCGCTCTCATCCGACAATGTCAGCACCGACTGGCCATCCGGCGCGAAGCGGGCGTTGCGGTGGCGGACCAGCTTGTTGCGAGTCGCCTCGACCATGCGACCCTGCAGCGCCGGCGCGACAAACACCTGCCCTCGTGCCGTCAGCACGACCCTGTCGCCGCTTGGAGAAAGGTGTGCCGAAGACACCCAGTCGATCGCGGCCTTGATCCACCGTTCCCTGAGCTGATCAAAATCCGACACCAGCGTGATCGGTACCGGCTTGTCGGCTCCACTGCCGATGTCGAGCAGGCGAATGTCGGCGCCGAGTTGGTACGCGATTCTTCCCTTGGAAAGCGAGGGAGACTGGACATCGAACTCGCGGTGCTTCGTGTGCTGCTTGAGATCGCGCCCCCGCTCGTCCATCGACCAGATGTTCATCGATCCATCTCGGTCGCTCACGAAGTAGATGCGGCCATTCCAAGGCATCGGGACCTTGCTGGTGCCCGCATAGTCGGCCGTGAGCGGCGTCGCCTCCGATCCGGATCCGCTGAACTTCCAGATGTTCTGAGCCGTGCCGCCCTTGTACCTTCGTGTGTGGCTGCCCTGGAACGGGAGGCGGGTGAAGTAGAGCGTGGTGCCGGCGGCGTCGTACGCGCCGTCACTGGCCTGAGCCAGCGGCAGGATCGTATGTGCGCCGGTTCTTGGGTCCACGCGCATGAGCTGCGTATTGGGCAGCGTGGACTGCCGCCGCGTCGCGTACAGAATCTCGCCGCCTGGCGTCCAGCCGACGACCTGCGCGCGGCTGGCATCGTGCGTCTGGCGGACAGGCATGCCTCCGTCGAGCGGCAACGTGTACACCTCGCCCGGCCCTTCGTAGGTCGCCGAATACGCCACGACCTTGCCGTCTGGCGAAATAGCCGGCCGGCTCTCTTCTTCGGGGTGTGAGGTCATGCGCTGCGCGATGCCCCCAGACGCACTGACGCGCCACAGATCTCCTTCAGCGGTGAAGACGATGGTGTCGCCGGAGAGCGCCGGAAACCTGTAGTACCCGAGTTGTCCCTTCTGGGCGGTTACGGGCAGGCTCAATGTGACGACCAGACCGACCAGTAGAAGCAGCACAGCGCGACGACGCATCATGGTGGCAATCTCCTTTTCGCGGCCGGACCTGGTCGCGGCCACAACGCCCGGGTATTCTACCCGTCCGGGTGTATAAATACTCTGGTGACGGCTTCAAAACCTGCGTGAACGGCGTGTCTCAAAGGCCGCGAGAACGGGTTGTGAATCCGGTTGTCCTGGGATCTGTTCCTGACAAGCCATCTCGCCCCCACCCAAAGGGGTCCTACCATGTCTCAGACCGAAAAGAAGTACCGCCACCGCGAAATCCAGGGGCACCAGCTTCGGCCCGAAACGCTCATGATGAGCTACGGGTACGACCCTGAGTTCTCGGAAGGGTCCGTCAAGTGCCCGATCTTCCAGACGTCGACGTTTGCCTTCAAAACAGCCGAAGAGGGAAAGGCCTTTTTCGAACTTGCCTACGGTCTTCGCGAGCAACGTCCAACCGAAGAGCCCGGGCTCATCTACTCCCGCGTCAACAACCCCGATCTCGAGATTCTCGAGGATCGCCTCACGCTGTGGGACGGAGCTGAGGCGGGCCTGGTGTTTTCCTCAGGGATGGCCGCGATCGCGACGACGATGCTGAGCTTTCTGAGGCCGGGTGACGTGTTGTTGTGCAGTGAGCCGGTGTACGGCGGCACGGAGTTTCTCGTTGACCGGATCCTGCCGCAATTCGGCATCGCGCGGGTATGGTTCGGTTCGGGCACGATGACGCCGACGCTGGATCAGGCGGTGGATGTGGCTCACAAGCTCGGCCGGGTCGCCATGATCTACGCCGAAACACCGGCGAATCCAACCAACGGCCTCGTCGACATCGCCCATTGCCGGCGCGTGGCCGACGATCTGACCGCCAGGCAGGATCGCCGCCCGATCGTGGCGATCGACAATACCTACCTGGGACCGCTGTGGCAGCGCCCGATAGAACTGGGCGCCGACCTCGTGCTCTATTCGCTGACGAAGTACGCCGGCGGCCATAGCGATCTGATTGCCGGGGCGTCGCTTGGCCCTGCTGACCTCATGACGACGGTGCGTGGAATGCGCACGATTCTCGGCACGATTTCCGACCCGCACACCGGCTGGCTGCTGATGCGCAGCCTGGAGACCATGAAGTTGCGCGTCACGAGCGCGATGAAGAACGCGCGCTTCGTGGCCGAGTTCCTGGCCGATCATCCCAAGGTCAAGGCCGTCAGTTACCTGGGCTTCCTGGCCGCTGGCGATCCGCAGCACGAGCTCTACGTTCGGCAGTGCACGGCGCCGGGATCGACGTTCTCGTTCGAAATCCACGGGGGTGAGGCCGAGGCGTTTCAGGTGCTCAATCGTCTCCAGTTGATCAAGCTGGCGGTCAGCCTCGGCGGCACCGAAACGCTGATGGAACATCCGGCAACGATGACGCATTCCGATGTCGCCTCAGCCCGTCAGTTGGAGATGGGCATTACGCCCGCGATGCTTCGCATTTCGGTTGGCATCGAGCACCCCGACGACCTGATCGCCGACCTCGGGCAGGCGCTGAGCGCGATCTGAAGGGGGATAGTGACGGCGGTACGGCGAGGCATGCTGGCGTCTGGCGCCAGCGTCGTTGCTTGCTACCGGCCGCAATATCGGTAATTGTGTAGCCGTCCTAAGAAAACCACTCCGGGAGTGGTTTCCTGAGCAGGGGGTAGTTGCCATGGCGCGAACCGTTCGGTGCGGACTGATCCAGGCCACCAATGTGCTCGGACCTGAGGCCGGATTGCCCGCAATCAAGAAGGCGATGATCGACAAGCACGTCCGGCTCATCGAGGAGGCGGCGCGCAAGAAGGTCAAGATTCTGTGCCTCCAGGAACTGTTCTACGGCCCGTACTTCTGCGCCGAACAGGAAACCCGCTGGTACCACATGACCGAACGGGTGCCGGACGGCCCGACGGTCGCGCTGATGCAGCGGCTGGCGAAGAAGCACAAGATGGCGATCGTCGTGCCGATCTACGAAGAGGAGCAGGCCGGTCTCTACTACAACACGGCGGCTGTCATCGACGTCGATGGACGATACCTCGGGAAATACCGCAAGACGCACATTCCGCACTGCAACCCCGGTTTCTGGGAGAAGTTCTACTTTCGTCCAGGCAATCTCGGCTACCCGGTCTTCGAAACGGCGTTTGCCAAGATTGGCGTCTACATCTGCTACGACCGCCACTTTCCGGAAGGCGCGAGAGCGCTGGGTCTGAACGGCGCCGAGATTGTCTTCAATCCGTCAGCCACGGTCGCGGGACTCTCGGAATACCTGTGGAAGCTCGAACAGCCCGCCCATGCCGTGGCCAACGGCTACTTCGTCGGCGCAATCAATCGCGTGGGCATCGAGGCGCCCTGGAAGATCGGCGAATTCTATGGCCAGAGCTATTTCTGTGATCCGCGCGGCAGGATCCTCGCCGAAGCGCCTCGCGACAAGGATGCGGTCGTCGTCTCCGATTTGAATCTCGAGTTGATAGACGAGGTGCGATCGGTCTGGCAGTTCTATCGTGACCGGCGTCCCGACGCGTACGGGGCGCTCGTCGAGCCGTAACGCCGGAGCAGGACCCAGTGCTTCGACTCGCGATGATGGTGGAGTGCTCGCTCAGCACTGAGTCCTGAGTGAGGAGGTTCGCCGCCGGCTTCGGCCGGTGGAGGACTCAGGAGACACTATGGCCTCCGATCTATCAGTGTCGTTTACGGGGATTCGGTTCGAGAACCCGTTCATGCTGTCGTCGGCGCCCCCGACCGAGTCGGATACCAACATCATGCACGCCTTCGAGGCTGGCTGGGGCGGCGTCGTCACCAAAACGATCGGCCTCCATCCGGTGGCCAATGTGGCGGGCCCGAAGACCAAGTTCATCCGCTACGATGCGGAGTCGGGCCTCCTGTCGATGAACGCAGGCCGCCAGGGTGTGCTGCATTCGTCCTGGAACTGGGAATTGATCTCGGAGCGGCCCCTCGACTGGTGGGTGCCGCGTCTGGAACGCATCAAGAAGGCGTTTCCGACGCGCGTGCTCATTGCGTCGATCATGGCGGGATCGGGATCCGACCGCGAACTCGATCATTGGCGCACGCTCGCGACCGCCTGCCAGGACGCTGGCGTGGACGGCCTCGAATTGAATCTCTCGTGTCCTCACATGGATCGGCCGGATATGGGGGCGAACATCGGCAGAGACGAAGGGCTCTGTTCGTTTGTGACGAAGGTGGTGAAAGACGTTGCTCGCGTGCCGGTCTGGGCAAAACTGACACCGGCGACCGCCGACATCGCCCTCGAAGCCGGCGCCGTGTTTCGTGGCGGTGCCGACGCCGTCTCGTCGTCGAACACCTTTCCATCGCTCCCGCTCATCGATCCCAACACGCTCGAATTCGAGATCAACGTGGACGGCTACACGTCGCCCGGCGGCCTTGGCGGGCCGGCGATTCTCCCGCTGTCGCTCGCCAAGATGGCGCAGATGACGCACGCGTTTCCCGACCGGGCCTTTTCGGGAATCGGCGGGATTTCGGAGTTCTCCCACGCCCTGAACTACTTTCTGCTGGGCTGCGGGACGGTGCAGGTGTGCACGGCGGCCATGCTGGACAAGGCCGTCGGGCCGAACGTGATCAAGCGGCTGATCGCCGGGTACCGCGAGTTTCTGGATCGCCACGCGGGTCGGGGCTGGCGGACGCTGGAGGATTTCCGGGGCCTGATGCGGCACCGCATCGTCGCGCACTCGAAGATCCGGCGGCCCACAGCCGCCGACTATCAGGGCGGATACGACGACCACGAAGGCTACGCGGGTCCAGAGCGTCACCACGAGTGATTAGGCGGACAGGCCAACCGGAGGGTCCATGAGCACGACGCTTGTCAGGAACGGCACGATTGTCACGGCCGCCGATCGCTATGCCGGCGATATCTACATCGACAAGGGTGTCATCACCTACATCGGTCGCGAGATTTCCCTCCCGGCCGACACCATCGTCGACGCGGCGGGAAAACTGGTGATGCCGGGCGGCATCGACGCGCACACCCATCTCGACATGCCGTTTGGCGGGACCACGTCGGCCGACGATTTCGAGTCGGGAACCATCGCGGCCGCACATGGCGGGACGACGACGCTGGTGGATTTCGCCATCCAGGGTGCGGGCGAAGGATTGTATCCAGCGCTCGAGAACTGGATGGGCCGGGCCGAAGGCAAGGCCACGATTGACTACGGCTTCCACATGATCATCCGCCAACTGACCGACCAGGTTGCGGGCGACATGGATCGGCTCGCTCGTCACGATGGAGTGACTTCGTTCAAGCTGTTCATGGCATACCCGGGCGTCTTCATGGTCGACGACGCGACGATGTTCAAGGCGCTGGTCCGCACGCGCGACAATGGCGGTCTGATTTGCGTGCACGCCGAGAACGGCGCGGTGATCGATACGCTCGTCAAGCAGGCGCTCGGCCGCGGAGAGACCGCGCCGAAATACCATGCGCTCACACGACCATCCGCCACCGAGGGCGAGGCGACCGGCCGCGCGATCGCGCTGGCCGAGATGGCGGGCGCGCCCATCTATATCGTGCATCTGTCTTGCGCCGAGGCCCTAGAGAAGGTCAGGCGGGCGAGGGATATGGGCCTGCCGACGTACGCCGAGACGTGTCCGCAGTACCTCTTCCTGTCGTACGACGACTACGAGCGCGAGGGCTTCGAGGGCGCCAAGTTCGTGATGTCGCCGCCGCTGCGCGAGACGTGGCACCAGGACGTGTTGTGGAAAGGGCTCAGGAGCGACGACCTGCAAGTGGTGTCGACCGACCATTGCCCGTTCCGCATGAACGATCCGATGCAGAAGCCGCTCGGGAAGGACGACTTCTCCAAGATCCCGAATGGCGCGCCGGGCATCGAGACCCGTCTTCTACTGCTCTGGGATGGCGGCGTGCGCGCGGGCCGCATCGACGTGCGCCGGTTCGTCGAGATTGTCGCAACCAATCCGGCCCGGATGTTCGGGTTGTGGCCGCGCAAAGGCACGATAGCGGTCGGTTCTGACGGCGACCTGGTTGTGTGGGATCCTGATCTGCAGGTGACGTTGTCGGCCGAGACGCACCACATGCGCGTCGACTACAACCTGTACGAAGGCCGAGTTGTCACTGGCGCCCCGGTGGTCGTGGTCTCGCGCGGCGACGTGATCGTGGATCATGGCACGTTTACGGGGGCTCCCGGGCGGGGTCAGTTCATCAAGCGGGCGGCGGGGCCGCCGTTGCTCGGATGAACGTAGTAGTCAGTAGACAGTAGACGGTAGGATCCCGTAGGGGCACGACATGTCGTGCCCGAACAGAAGCAAGAAGGAAAGCGCAACGCGATGCCTGAAAACACGTCGACGTCCATGTCCGGTGACGAGATCGTCCGTCTCTGCCGGCGCCACACGATGTACGAGTGGTCGGTGCAATCGAAGGTCGACCCTATCCCTGTCGCCCGGGCGGAGGGTGTGTACTTCTGGACGCCAGAGGGCAAACGATTCCTCGATTTCAACAGTCAGCTGATGTGCACCAACATCGGGCACTCGCACCCGAAGGTGGTGCGCGCCCTCCAGCAGCAGGCGGCCACGCTCGCCTATGCCAATCCGTTCATGGCGACGGAGCCCCGGGCGCGTCTCGGGGTCAAGCTGACCGAGATCACGCCGGGCGACATCGACACGTTCTTCTTCACCAACGGCGGCGCCGAAGCCAACGAGAACGCCATCCGGATTGCGCGTGTCGTCACCGGGCGCCACAAGATCATGGCGCGCTACCGTTCGTACCACGGCGGCACCGCCGGCGCGATTGCGCTTACGGGCGATCCCCGGCGATGGACGGCTGAGCCGGGGATTCCCGGAATTGTGCGCGCACCGGATTTCCACAAGTGGGCACGGCCGGAACCCGAGCCGGTCGACGTCTGCATGCGTGAGCTCGAGGACCTGATTCGCTTCGAAGGCGGCCAGAACATCGCCGCGTTCGTCATCGAGCCGGTTGTCGGCACCAACGGCATTCTCATCCCGCCCGACGGCTACATGCAGGGGGTGCGCGAACTCTGCGACCGCCACGGCATCCTCCTCATCGCCGACGAGGTGATGTCCGGGTTCGGCCGGACGGGACGCTGGTTCGCGGTCGATCACTGGAACGTGGTGCCAGACATCATGACCATGGCCAAGGGCATCACCTCGGCGTATGTGCCGCTGGGGGCCGTTGGCATGCGGCCGCACGTGGCGAAAGCGTTCACCGACCGCGCATTTCCCGGGGGGCTGACGTACAACAGCCATCCGCTCGCTTGTGCGACGGCGCTCGCCACGCTGGCGGTCTATGAGGAAGAGGACTTGATTGCGAGAGCGGCGCGCACCGGAGAGGTTCTTCGATCCCGCCTGCAGGCGCTGCAGCGCAAGCACCCCTCGGTGGGAGCCACCCGCTCGATCGGCCTGTTCGGGATCGTGGAGCTGGTGCGCAACCGGCAGACGTACGAGCCGATGGCACCGTACGGCGGCACCTCCGACGAGATGGTCGCCATCGGCCGTTTCTTCCGCGAGCACGGGCTCTACACGTTCGTGCGCTTCAACACCTTCTTCACGAACCCGCCGCTCGTGATTTCCGAACAGCAACTGGACGAGGGACTCGCGATGATCGACCAGGCCCTCGACATCACAGACAAAGCCGTGACCGGCTAGACCCTTCGACTCATGAATACAGCAACGGGGTCATTCGCTCAGGGCAGACGGATCCCATGACACGACCTATGACAGACATCACACATTGGATTAATGGCAAGCCCTGGGCCGGACCGGTCGAGCGATGGGGCGACGTGTTCGATCCGGCGACAGGCAACGTGACATCTCGCGTGGCCTTCGCCGACGGCAGCACCGTCGACGGGGCGGTGGAATCGGCCGAGTTGGCGGCCCGCGATTGGCGTCACGCGTCGTTGGCGGCCCGCTCGCGCGTGCTGTTTGCGTTTCGTGAACTGGTGGAGCGCCACAAGAAGGCGATCGCCGCGCTCCTGACCGCCGAACATGGCAAAGTGGCGTCCGACGCGCTGGGCGAAGTGAATCGCGGCCTCGAGGTCGTGGAGTTCGCGTGCGGCATCCCGCAACTGCTCAAGGGCGAATTCTCCGAGAACGTGTCCACCGAAGTCGACAGCTACGCCATTCGGCAGCCACTCGGTATCGTCTGTGGCATCACGCCGTTCAATTTCCCCGCGATGGTGCCGATGTGGATGTTCCCGATTGGCATCGCGTGCGGAAACGCGTTCATCCTGAAACCATCAGAAAAGGATCCTTCCGCCTCGCTGTTGCTTGCGCGCCTCTGGGCTGAGGCCGGGTTGCCAGCCGGTGTCTTCAACGTCGTGCATGGCGACAAGGTGGCGGTCGACGCGTTGTTGTCCCATCCGAAGATTGCGGCTGTCAGCTTCGTCGGGTCCACGCCGGTTGCCCGTCATGTCTACGTGACGGGCACCCAAGCCGGAAAACGAGTGCAGGCGTTGGGCGGTGCCAAGAACCACATGGTGGTGTTGCCCGATGCCGATCTGGATCTGGCCGCCGACGCCGCGGTCGGCGCGGCGTACGGGTCGAGCGGCCAGCGGTGCATGGCCATCTCGATTCTGGTCGCGGTGGGAGACGTGGCCGACCGGCTGATCCCGCTCATCCGGGAACGTATCGGCCGTCTCAAGGTCGCGCCTGGCGAGGAGCCGGGGGCCGAAATGGGACCGCTGACCACCCGCGAGGGCTTCGATCGCGTGCTGTCGTATCTCGAGACGGGGCGCGCCGAGGGCGCAGACCTTTTGGTGGACGGCCGGGCGCTGAAGGTCCCGGACCACGAACACGGTTTCTTTGTCGGCCCGTGCCTCTTCGATCGGGTGACGCCCACGATGCGCATCTACCAGGATGAAATATTCGGCCCGGTGCTCGGCATCGTTCGCGTGCAGACGTACGAAGAGGCGCTGCTGCTGGTGAATGCGAACCGCTACGCCAACGGCGTCGCCATCTTTACGAATGACGGCGGTGCCGCCCGTCGATTCCAGCACGAGGTCGAAGTCGGCATGGTCGGCATCAATGTGCCGATTCCCGTGCCGATGGCGTACTATTCGTTTGGCGGCTGGAAGCAGTCGCTCTTTGGCGACGCGCACATGCACGGACGGGAAGGCGTTCAGTTCTACACGCGAGCCAAGGTCGTCACCGCGCGCTGGCCGGATCCAAAACATCGTGGCGTCAACCTCGGGTTTCCGCAGATGCACTGATGCCTGGATCACCCTGTCTCATTGGTCTTCCCTACGACGCGAGTTCGTCATTCCTGCGCGGCGCGGCGGATGCGCCGCCGGCCATCCGATCGGCGCTGCACTCGCCGGCGGGCAACTGGTGGACCGAAGCGTTCCAGGACCTTTCCGCGCCCGGCGGCCTGATGGACTGCGGCGACCTCGTCCTGCCACCGGATGCGAGCGCCAGGCCGTTGATCGAGGCGCGCATCGGTCGCATCCTCGATGACGGTGGTCTGCCCATCGCGCTTGGCGGGGATCACTCCGTGAGTTATCCCGTTCTGCGCGCGCTGGGACCGCGGTATCCCGACCTCACGATCCTCCACATTGACGCCCATCCCGATCTCTACGATCAGTTCGAGGGCAACCGTCACTCCCACGCGTGCCCGTTCGCCAGGATCATGGAAGACAAACTGGCGGCGCGGCTCGTGCAGATCGGCATTCGCGCCTCGACCCGGCACCAGCGTGAACAGGCGGATTGGTTTGGTGTCGAGACGATCGACATGCGCGAATGGAGTGCCGGTGTGCGGCCGAGCCTGGGAGGGCCGGTGTATGTCTCGATCGATCTCGACGGTCTCGACCCCGCTTTCGCGCCAGGCGTGACGCATCCGGAGCCAGGTGGGCTCACGGTCAGGGACGTCATCAGCGTCATTCAGACGCTTCCGCGTCCACTGGTGGGAGCCGATGTTGTCGAGCTCAATCCAGGTCGCGACCGGCTGGGGGTCACCGCCACGGTCGCCGCCAAGCTCGTCAAAGAGCTGGCAGGGCGGATGCTGGGGTGAAGGAGCAAGAAGAAAGAACTCCTCCCAATTCCTGATAGAATCCGATCATCCACTCGCGTCAACCTCAATCAGGGCCGCCCTGGCCCGGGAGCGCACTATGGTTCCGGTTCCACTGATGTCGCTTGCGATTCCCATCGTGCTGTCGGCCGTGATCGTGTTTGTCGCCAGCTCGATCGTGCATATGGTGCTGCCGTACCATCACGGCGATCTGAAGAAGGTCCCACGCGAGGACGACGTGCAGACGGCGCTGCGCGGATTCAGCATCCCGCCCGGCAACTACGCGTTACCGTGCGTGAGTTCGCCTTCCGAGATGAAGAGTCCGGCGTTTCTCGAGAAGATGAACAAGGGGCCGGTCGTGTTGATGACCGTGTCGCCTGCCGGGCCACCGTCGATGGGGAAGAGTCTCGGGCAGTGGTTCGTGTACCTGCTGGTGGTGAGCCTGTTTGCCGGATACATCGCCAGCCGCGCGCTCGGTCCGGGCGCACACTATCTGTCGGTGTTCCGATTCGTTGGGGCCTCGGCGTTCATGGCGTACGGCCTTGGCAACATCTCGACAGCGATTTGGTACCGGCGCAGCTGGTCCACCACGTGCAAGGACGTTTTCGACGGCCTGCTTTACGGATTACTGACAGCAGGTACGTTCGGCTGGCTCTGGCCGCGATAGCCAACCTGACCCGTCCCCAGGCTGTCGGTTCAATCAACGAAGGGAGACCGCATGAGCGTCAGTGATCCCCTGCTCGCGCCGATGACCGGCACCGATCACCGCGAGGTCGGCGGTGTGCAACTCGACATCGCCAGCGCCGGCAGCGGTCGCGTCAAACGTGTCGTATACCCGGTGGGCTTCAGGTGGGATACACACATGAAGCCGATCACGGGTACCAACCACTGCATGCACACGCACATAGGATTCATCGCGCGCGGCCGGGTTCAGGTGCGTTATGAGGACGGCTGCACGGCGGACTTCGCTGCGCCCGCCACCTTTGTGATCGAAGCTGGCCACGAAGGCTGGGTGGTGGGCGACGAACCCGCCGTGATGATCGAATTCGATTTCGAAGGCGACACCGCAGCCAGGCTCGGTCTGCCTGGCAAGCACGGCCACGTGTAGGAGGACGAGCGCACCGGGATTTCGCCAATTCTTCGCTACGGTTCTCGACCTGATCGTGTTGTCCCGCCCGATCTCCAACGGCTGGTATCAGCCGCTTTGGCAGCAACTCCTCCTCCTTTATAAATACGTATATAATAGGTCGGTATTTAGATTGACACCCGCTGATCCGGGACGGCGTCCCCGAGGGCCGCCTCGACGGCTGAGGAAAAGGAGCCCCCAATGAAGAAGTACTTGTTCGCGATCGTGCTCGGTGTCCTGCTGGCTTCACCGGTGTATGCCCAGATGGGCGCGGAGAAGATGGCGCCTGCGCCGGCGTCCAACCCGATCACCGCCGGTGAGAAGGGGTCGTACGAGATGGTAAAAGGCTACATTCTCAAGTCGGCCGAATTGGCGCCTCCGGCCGTCTTTGCCTTTAAGGCCACGACAGAGGTGCGAACGTTCGGTCAGATCGTCGGCCACATCGCCGACGCCAACTACATGATGTGTTCGGCCGCCGCAGGTGAGAAGTCACCAGGCAGCGGCGACATCGAGAAGACCAAGAAGACCAAAGCCGATCTGAGCAGTGCGCTGGCTGAGTCGTTCGCCTACTGCGACAAGGTGTTTGCCGCGATGACCGATGCCGATGGTGCCCAGGTGGTGAAGTTCATGGGAGACATGGACTCGGCGAAGCTCAGCATCCTGTCATTCAATACCGCCCACGATTTCGAGCACTACGGGAACCTGGTCACGTACCTGCGGCTCAACAAGCTGGTGCCGCCGTCGACGCAGATGGGCGCCCGATAGCCGCTCCTCCAATTGCTCCGAGTTCGTCAGGAGTCGGTCCCTGCCCCCAGGCGACAGGGCTGGCTCCTGACAAACCTCTGCGGGCACTCCTCTATCTTCCTTCGACGATGCGCAGCAGCAGTTCCTGCGCCCGCTCGTAGGTCGGTGCCAGTTCCAGCGCGGCCAGCACCTCTCGCTTGGCGCCAGCACGATCGCCCGAGAGCAACAACGCTGCGGAGAGATCGCATCGTGCGGGCGCGACATCGGCCGGACCGGCGGCAAGCGCGGCGGTGAACTCCCGAACGGCCAGTGCGGCGTCGCGTCGCTCCAGAGCGATCTGCCCCAGCGCGGTATGCGCGCTGGCATCAAACGGATCGAGAGTCACAATGCGTTCGTACGCCAGCGCGAGCGCCGGCTGATCGCCACCACGGCGCGCCATGACGGCAAGCTTGCGGGCGGCGGCAATGTTGGTGTGATCGTCGGCGACGAGTGATTTGTACTCCCGAAGGGCGCGCGCGGCATCCCCACTTCGTTCCGACAGCTCTGCGCTCAGATATCGGGCGCTCCGGGGGCCAACCGCGGCAGGCGCCAGAGCCGACGCGCGCTCGAATGTGGCGAGCGCCTGTTCGCGCGCCCCTGCGGAGGCAAGCGCCTGTCCGATCGACATGAGCACCGGATAACTTCCCGCGTGCTTTCCAGCGAGCGCCATCAGTGTTGACGCATCGCTCCCGGCCGGGATGTCGAGCCCTTTCGGCACCTGCATCGCTGCTCCGAGCGCAGTAAAGCGCTGCTTGAGGCGAGCGGCGAACGCCGTCTGCAGATCATCCAGCCCCTGTCCCGTGGCCTTCCGAAGCGCAGCCTCCGTGTCGATGCCGCCGGCGTAGGACTGCACGAGCACACGCAGGGCTTCCTCCCCGAATCGGTCGACGATCAGGCCTACCACGAGCGACGATTCGAAGTACGCCAGCGAGACGGTCTCGGCCCGTGTGAAACCCGCGTTGAGGTCTCGAAGCGTCATGACCCGGCCTGCGCCGTACGCCTGGGCAAACTCCAGCTCTGAATCGCGCGCCCACTCCGGATGCACGCGGCCCTCTTCGTACACCGAGATGCCCTCGGTTAGCCACCGCGGCACCCGCTGATTGGAGAGCTGCAGCGTAAATACGTGCGCGAGTTCGTGCCAGAGCGTCGCCTGCCAGTTGAAGCTGCCTGGCGCCTTCGCCCGCGGCGAATCCATCGTCACCACTCGCCCGAAGCACGCTCCGAGGGCCCCAATCATGCCGGGCAGCCCGAGGTTTCGGACGGCGAAGTCGTCGTGCTTCGGGAAGATCTCGACGAGGATCGGCGATTGCGGCATCACCTGGTATCGCTTCGAGTACGTGGCAATCGCCTGGTCGACAATCTGGACGGCGTACTGGCGCATCACGGGATCTTCATCGGGATGCAGCCGCACGATCGCATGGCTGGTGGTGGTCGACGCGAATCGATCCAGCGCGTCCAGCATCTGCAGCAGGTTGTAGGTGACGACATCGTACGAGTCGCTGCGGAAGGCGGTTTCGAGGGCGCGTCGAGACTCCTGTTCGCCGCCGGTTCGCAGCACGTGCATGCCGAGATCGGCCCAGGCGCGCGCGCTGTCGGGCTCGATTGTCGTCGCCTGCCGGGCCAGCGCAACAGCATCCTCGAAGCGGTAGCTGGATGCCGCATAGGCGGCCGCCACACGGTAGCCGTCTCCGTTGGTCGGGTTGACGGCGGACACCCTGGACAGCGCCGCATCGAAGTCGGCCTTGCGCCCGTCCACATACGCGATGGCGCCCACCAACGCATGGATCGCCGGATGCTGCTGATTGAACGCAAGGGCCCGATCAATGGCCGCCCGAGCCTCGTCCACCCGGTCGCCATCGAGCGCGGTCTCGGCCAGGTAGAGATGCGCGTCAACCAGGCCGTCGTCTATCGCGAGTGCGCGGCGCGCGGAGGCGATGGCGGACGTGGGATCGTCCTCTGACAGCGCACGTGCCAGTCCCGCATGAGCTGGTGCCCACGCCGGGTCGCACTCCAGCGCCGCTCGAAACGAGGTGGCGGCCTCAGCCCGGTTGTGCTTCTCGAGAAACAGCTCTCCCCACGCGGTGTTGGCATCCGGATCGTCTTTGGCCGAGGCCACCGCGTCGCGGAACAGGGCATTCGCGTTGCGCGTCTGGTTCAGCGCGCGGGCCGCCCGGGCGGCCCGCAGCAGGCTTTCCGGCGTGCCGGCTCCCGAGACGTTAACCACTGGAGCGAGCACTCGCCGTGCGTCAGAGGCTCGCCCCCGAATCTGAAGCACCAGACCCAATTCAAGTGCGACATCGCCGAGTGGGGCCGTCGCCGCGGCAGGTTGTCCAATGGCGATGGCCTCGTCGTAGCGGCCCCGATCGGCGGCCAGGCGAACCAGAATCGCCGCTGCGGCAGGATCTGCGGCGGGCCTTAGGCGTGCCAATGCCTCTGCCTCTGTGCGCTTGCCGTGGCCGATTGCCGCCCGCGCGGCACGCAGAAAGGCGAGATCGGCACGGGTCCGTTCCGCCGCCAGCTTCGCGGCCGCCGCCTGCTCGGCCTGGGACGTGGCTTGTCCCGCGCCGGGCGTGCCTGAGAGGATCGCGACAGCCAGCGATATCGCCAGTGCCGATTTGAGCCCCGGGGTGGGTCTTGTCTGCTTCGACATCAATCCCCTGTCCGCAATTGTAGCGCCGTGCTCCAGTCTGCCATACGTATGCCGTGGTATTCTGCGACAGATTTCCACCCGAGCTCGTCCGGATTCTGGTGCCCCCGTTTCCCTGTTCCGGTAAACGGACACGTGTCGCCAGTGGTATTGCGCATCAAGGGTTCTCACGGTTCCCGACCGCCGAGGTGTCCTTGCTGGAACGGCTGTTCGAACTCGCCTTCAAGTACCGGCCCGTGGTGTTTCAGCAGGGCGACCTGGCCTTCAGCCCTCCCTGGCCCGCCGCAGTCGTAGTCTGTGCGGTGTTCGCCGTAGCGCTTGCGGCAGGACTTACCGTGTTTCGCTCGAAACAGGAACCCCAGACGTGGATCAAGGGAGCGATGTTCGCGCTGCGCGCCAGCGCACTGGCCTGTCTGCTGTTCTGTCTTCTGCGGCCGGTGCTTGTCGTGAGGGCGGTTGAACCCCAGCGCAACTTTCTCGCGGTCCTGGTCGACGATTCGCGCAGCATGACGCTCACAGACGATAACGGTGTCGCGCGCAGCGCGTTCGTCAACGCGGCGCTTCTCCCTCGCTCGCCCCTGCGCGAAGCGCTAGCCAACCGGTTTGCTCTTCGCTTCTTTCGCTTCTCGTCTACGCTCCACCGAACGCCCGATCCGGGTTCAGCGACGTACGCCGGCACACGGTCCCTGATCGGCCAGGCGATCCGCCAGACGACCGAGGAATTATCCGGACTGCCGGTCTCCGGCATCGTGCTGGTGACAGACGGCGCCGATACGTCGCGAATGCCGATGGCCGACACGATTCGGGCGTTGAAAGCCTCCGGGCTTCCCGTGTTCGCGGTGGGCCTTGGACGCGAGTCGTTTGCCAGGGACGTGCAGTTGGGCCGCGTCGACCCGCCGACGCGCGTGCTGAGCGGAGCGACGCTCGTAGTCGATGTCGTCGTCGGCCAGGTGGGTTTCGCCGGCCGCAAAGTGCCGCTGGTCGTCGCAGACGAGGGTCGCCAACTTGCCTCGCAAGAGGTGACGTTGCCGGCCGACAACGAGCCGACGACGGTGCGCGTGCGGTTCACGCTGACCGAACCAGGTCCGCGCGTGATCCAGTTCAGGATTCCGGTGCTCGACGGCGAACAAGTGAGCCAGAACAACACCAGGCAGGCACTCATCACCGTCGAGAACCGCCGCGAGCGCGTGCTGTATATCGAAGGCGAGCCGCGCTATGAGATGAAGTTTCTCCGTCAGGCCGTCGCCGACGACCAGAATCTCCAACTCGTGACGCTGCAGCGGACCGCGAGCCGGAAATTCCTTCGGCTGGACATCAACGAATCCGAGGAATTGGCCGGTGGGTTTCCGAAGACGCGCGACGAGTTGTTTGCGTATCGCGGCATCGTGCTCGGCAATATCGAAGCGAGCGCGTTCACCGACGACCAGTTGCGGATGATCGCCGACTTCGTGAGTGTGCGCGGCGGGGGCCTGCTGGCGCTCGGCGGCCGTCACGCGTTCGCTGAAGGAGGGTACGCCGGAACCGCAGTCGGCGAGGTCTTGCCGGTGGTGCTCGAATCGACACAGGCGGCCGACACCTTTCTCGAGCGCGTCCAGGTGCGGCCGACACGCCAGGGCCGGACGCACGTGGTGACGCAGATTGCCGAGACCGAGCAGGCGTCGATGGCGCGGTGGCCGACGCTGCCCATGCTGACCGCCGTCAACCCGATTCGGCGCGTCAAACCGGGGGCGGTATTGTTGCTTGCCGCGGCGGACGGACCTCGCGACGGACAGGTCGTCCTTGCGTATCAGCGTTACGGCGCCGGCAAGTCGTTTGCCCTGCCTGTGCAAGACACGTGGACCTGGCAGATGCATGCCAGCTTGCCGGTCGAAGACCAGACGCACGAGACGTTGTGGCGGCGCATGATCCGCTGGCTGGTCGACAATGTGCCCGACCGCGTCTCGGCATCTGTCGATCGCGACAGCGTCGAACAGGGCGACACGGTTTCGGTGACCGCGACGGTGCGTGATGGCGGCTATCTCGGCGTCAATGACGCCACGGTTCGCGCGCATGTCACGGGCCCTGACGGTCGCACGCTGGATCTTCCAATGGCGTTTGCCGTCGACCGCGACGGTGAGTACCAGGCCAGGTTCACCGCGGATCGGGACGGCACATACGAGATTCGAGCCGACGCGTCGCGCGGCAAAGCGCCGGCAGGCACAGCCCGCGCTTTCGTGCGGGCTGGACCAGACGACGGCGAGTACTTCGACGCCGTGATGCGGGCGCCTTTGTTGAAACGGATCGCCGAGGATACTGGCGGGCGGTTCTACACTCCTGCGACGGCTGACCGGATGCCCGAGGACATCACCTATCTCGGACGAGGCGTGACTGTGGTGCAGGAGAAGGACCTTTGGGATATGCCCATCCTCCTCCTGCTGGTGGTCGGCTTCGTCGGCGGCGAGTGGGTGCTGCGCCGCAAGCGAGGACTGGCATGAAGGCCGCGCTCGTCTGCGCGGCGCTCGTGCTCGGATTGGCCGCGCCGGCGTCGGCGCAGCCAGCAAGCCACCTGCTCGTCATCGTCGGCCTGAGCGGTGACAGCGACAACGCCGAGCGATTTCACCGCTGGGCCGCGGCCATCGTCGACGCGGCTCGCGATCGCTACGGGCTCCCGGCAGACGACGTGATCTATCTTGGTGAGGACCCGGCGCGCGACGTCAAGCGCTGCTCCGGACGGTCGACGCGGGAGGCGATAGAGCAGGCGGCCGGACGTCTCGCGGCCCGCTCCCGCCCTGGCGACGGGGTGTTCATTGTGCTCATCGGTCACGGCGCCTCAGCCACCGGCGCCGCGCGGTTCAACTTGCCCGGCCCCGACCTCACGGCCGAGGAGTTCTCGAAACTTCTGGATCGATTCGCTGCGCAGACCGTGATCTTTGTCAACGCTGCCAGTGCCAGCGGAGGATTCGTGTCGGCGCTTTCTGGGAAGAACCGAATCATCATCACCGCGACGCGCACCGAGGGCGAACGCAATCAGACGCGTTTTGGCGAGTACTTCGCCGAAGGCCTCTCGAGCCTTGACGCCGACGCCGACAAGGATGGCCGCGTCTCGATTCTCGAAGCATTTACGTGGGCGCGGAGCCGCGTCGCCGAGTCGTACGAGCGAGACGGGCAACTGCTCACCGAGCACGCGGTCCTCGACGACAACGGTGACGGCAAGGGCAGCGATGCGCCTGGCCAGCCTGGGGGTGACGGCGCGCTGGCCCGCACGGTGTTTCTTGCGGCGGCGCCATCGGGCGACGGGGCCATCGACAGCACGGCCGATCCTGAACTGCGCACGCTTGCGGCGAAGCGAGTGGCGCTCGAAGATCGGATCGCGGGACTGAAGGCCGCGAAGGAGAAGACAGACGCGGCAGTTTACGCGCGCGACCTTGAGGATCTCCTGCTGGAGCTCGCCAGGACCAATCGCGCGATTCGCGAGAGGCTAAAGAAATGAAGACCGCGATGGCCATCGGGTGCGTCGCTCTCACCGCCACGGCGTTGCTGGCCGGCCCACAGCAAGGACAACCGCCTGTGCGCCTCCCCTCGATCCAGTTCCCGTCGGCATTGCCTTCCGGCGGACCGCAGGGGCGTGGACCGCAGGGGCGAGGCCAGCAGTCGGGCCAGCCATCGTTTCGACAGTTTCCTCCACGCTTCACACCGCTCGACCGCACGGAAGCCACCAACCTCGAGCCCGGACAGCTTCCATATGACGGCCGCTATGTGTTTGCGCGGCTTCGCTACCAGATGGCTGCTGATCTCGGAGGCTTCGGCGGCCGTGGCGGTGGTCGACGCGGTGGCCGCAGCCAGGGGCCGCCGTGGTCTCACGATTACCCGCGCGCCGAAGTCAACTTCATGAAGATCCTGAAGGAGATCACCTCGATCGATCCGTATATCGGACCGATCGGCGGCGCGATTGTCGATATCGGTTCGCCCGATCTGTTCACCTACCCGGTGTCCTACATGTCCGAGCCCGGGTACTGGACGCAGACCGACGCCGAGGCGGCCAATCTGCGCGCATATCTCTTAAAGGGCGGGTTCATCATCTTCGACGACTTCCGCGGCGTCGATTGGGACAATTTCGAGACACAGATGAAACGTGTCCTCCCCGACCTTCGTTTTGTCGATCTGGAGCTGTCCCACCCGATCTTCCACTCGTTCTTCGATGTGGCCACTCTCGACTTCAAGCAATACTACGACCGCGGCCAGCCGCGCTTCGTGGGCGTGTTCCTCGGCAACGATCCGAGCAAGCGGTTGCTGCTCGTTGCCAACTACAACAACGACGTGGGCGAGTACTGGGAGTTTTCGGACACAGGCTGGAACGCCATCGACCTGACCAACGAAGCCTTCAAGCTCGGCGTGAACTACATCGTGTATGGACTGACGCACTAAATGAGAGGCCGCGAATCGGCGTTGTTGCATGACGTAGGCCGGGGCTTCCGCCTTTGCGTTACGCTTCGGCGGACCGCCGTAGCCCTGGCGGAGGCTGTCAGCCCCGGCGAACCCGGCGGGCCTGAAGGTCCGCCCTACATCCGACACGGCTCCGAATCCTGGCCCGCTATCTAGTCACTGACGCACTCACAACTGCCGACCTGGAGAACTCCCGTGGCATTGACCGACCCGACACCTACGACGATCGATTCGCAAGACGACGTGGCGCTGGCAGAGCGGATGCAGAAGAGCCGCGAGCGCATGATCGCCGAACTTGGCAAGATCATCATCGGCCAGGCCGGCGTCATCGAGCAGGTCATGCTGACGCTGTTTGTGGGCGGCAACAGCCTCATTGTGGGTGTGCCGGGTCTGGCGAAGACCCTCCTCGTGCGCACGATGGCCGAAGTGCTCGACCTGAAGTTCTCGCGCATCCAGTTCACGCCAGACCTGATGCCGTCTGACATTACGGGCACAGACATCATCCAGGACGACCCGCAGACGGGCAAGCGCCACATGGTGTTTTCGCCGGGCCCGGTGTTCACCAACGTGCTGCTGGCTGACGAGATCAACCGCACGCCGCCCAAAACGCAGTCGGCACTGCTCGAGGCGATGCAGGAGCACCGCGTCACCATCCAGGGCCGGACCTACACACTCGACGAACCCTTCCACGTGTTTGCGACGCAGAACCCGATCGAACTCGAGGGCACGTACCCGCTGCCTGAAGCGCAACTCGATCGCTTCATGTTCCACATCGTGATTGACCATCCGCCCGAGGCCGAGGAGTTCGACGTGCTCCGGGCGACGACCTCCACGCTGGACGCGCACGTGGAACGCGCCGTCACGGGCGCAGAGCTTCTGGCGTTTCAGGCGCTGGTCCGCCGCGTGCCGGTGTCGGAGCCGGTGATGCGATACGCGCTGAGCCTCGTCCGGGCGAGCCGGCGCCACGCGTCAGGCACCCTGGACTTCATCGAGAAGTGGGTGGCGTACGGCGCCAGTGTCCGGGCCGCCCAGTACCTCGTGCTTGGCGCCAAAGCCCGCGCCCTCACCCACGTCCGGTATCACGTGAGCTTCGACGACGTGAAGGCCCTGGCGCACCCGGTACTTCGACATCGCGTGCTGACCAACTTCCACGCCGAATCCGAGGGAATCACGACCGATCGGATCATCGACCAGCTGCTCGACGCAGTCCCGATGCCGCGGTCGGGGATGTAGAGAGAGGAGTCAATAGAGCGGTGGCCCGATCAGACGCCCACACCGGCATGCGCGGCGCCCGGTTCGTCGACCCGGACGTGCTGGCCCGGATCCGCAACCTCGAACTGGTTGCCCGGACGGTCGTGGACGGATTCGTCAATGGCCTGCATCGCGCGCCGCACCGCGGCTTTTCGCTCGACTTCGCGGAGCACCGCGGCTACGAGCCCGGCGATGACCTGCGACGGGTGGACTGGCGCGTGTTCGGGAGGACTGACCGGTTCTACGTCAAGCAGTTCGAGGCAGACTCCAACGCCAACCTGCTCGTGGCGCTCGACATTTCCGCTTCCATGCGATTTGGCAGCGCGGCCGGGACCAAGCTCGATTACGGGCGATCGCTGGCGGCGTCATTGCTGTACTTCGCGCACCAGCAGCGCGACCGGATTGGCCTCGCCACGTTCGACAGCGCGATCGTAAACTACGTGCCGCCGTCGGCCAGGCACCTCGAGTACAGCCTGTACGCGCTCGATCGGATTGGCCCCGGCAAGCCCGGATCGCTGGCTTCTCCCCTGCAGACGCTCACTGAACGCCTGACGAGACGGGGCATCGTCGCCGTGATTTCCGACTTGTACGACGATCCCGAGGCCATCGCCAGGGCGGTCAGGCCGCTGAGATCAAGGGGCCACGACGTCATCGTGTTCCACGTCCTTGATCCGGCTGAGATTGATTTCCCGTACGAGGAGGGGTCGAACTTCGAGGATCTCGAAAGTGGCGAGCGCGTGCCGGTCGTGCCCACGGGACTTCGCGAGCAGTACCAGGCGCTCGTACGGGAACACATCCGGGTGCTCACTCGCGTACTGACCGAAAGCCGTATTGCCTACGCGCTCTTCAGAACATCCGTACCGCTCGACCATGCGCTGTTTCACTTCCTGTCCGCGCGTGAGCGGTTGAGCCGGGTGCGGTGATGACATTCCTGGCACCAGCGCTGCTCGCAGGCCTGCTCGCCATCGCCATCCCGATTCTCGTGCACCTGGTGCAGCGTGAGCGGAAGACCGTTGTGCCGTTTCCCTCGCTGATGTTTCTCCGGAAGATTCCGCACCAGTCGGTCCGGCGCCGCGCGATCCGCGATTGGCCCTTGCTGCTCCTGCGCATCCTCGCGGTCTGCCTGATCGTGGCGGCATTCGCCAGACCCATCCTGCGCGGCACTGACGCGGTGACGATGGGCGCAGCCGGTGCACGCGAGCTCGTCATCCTGCTGGACCGATCGTGCAGCATGGGCTACGGCGATCATTGGGCTCGGGCCAGGGATGCCGCCGTTCGAGCCGTGAAGAGCCTGCGGCCTGGCGATCTCGCGACGCTTGGGTTCTTCTCGACCAACGTCGAGATTGCGGCGCGCTCCGTAGACGAGGGCGCAGGACTGATGGCCGCGATCAACCGGGCGACGCCCGGAGCTGGTGGGACGCGGCTGGCCCCTGCGCTGCGGGCCGCATCCGGGATCCTCGAGGCTTCCAGACTTCCGCGGCGGGAGATCATCCTCATCTCCGACTTCCAGGCTGGCGGGTGGGATCGCGCGCAGGATTCAAAGCTGCCTCCAGGCGTCACCCTGACGCCGGTGTCCGTCGCCGAGACCTCCACATCGAACGCCGCCATTGGAACGCTGATGTTCGGCCGGGAGTTCGTTCCCGGTGGCGAACGAATCACGCCATCGGTTCGCGTCGTGAATCGCGGCGCGACGGCGGCGACCGATCGGCAACTGAGTCTCGACGTGGATGGGCGCGTGCTCGAGACGCGACGCGTGTCGATTGGCGCAGATGCGTCGGCCACGGTCACCTTCAAGCCGTTCATGCTGGCCACCCAGCCGGCGCGCGTCACGGCACGGCTCGCGCCGGACCGGCTCGCAGCCGATGATGCGTTCTTCGCGGTGCTGGCCGTGAGACACCGCGTGCCCGTGCTCCTGATGGAGAGCATGAATCCGGCGCTCGACTCGAGCCTCTACGTCTCGCGTGCGCTCGCGGTTGGCGGCGAGCCCGGGTTCGACGTACAGGTAATGAGGGCCGACCAGGCACCAGCGGCAACGATGGCATCGGCGGCCGTGATCGTGCTCAATGACGTACGGCCGCCATCCGGCGCCGCGGGGCGTGCGCTCGCGGAGGCGGTCAGTAACGGCGCGGGTCTTCTGGTTGCCCTGGGCGAACGAACCACCTGGACGAAGGACGATCCAGACCTGTTACCCGGTTTGCTCGGTCCGGTCGTGGACCGGTCTGGCACCCGCGGCGGCACACTCGGGTTTGTCGATTACAGCCATCCGGCGTTCGAGATCTTCAGCGCTCCCCGCAGCGGCGATCTCACGGCCGCTCGAATCTTCAAGTACCGGCGACTGTCGGCGCCGGCGCCGGCACGCGTGCTGGCGCGATTCGACGACGGAGGAGTCGCGTTTGCGGAACGGCGCGTCGGCCGGGGCATCGTACTCGCGTGGACATCGACGTTCGACAGTTACTGGAACGACCTCACCCTCAAGCCGGTGTTCGTGCCTTTGATGCTCCAGGCCATGAAACACCTGGGACGGTATGCCGAACCACGGCCCTGGCAGACGGTTGGAGATCTGTTCGACCCTGCCGCTGTGCCAGGCGACAGACCGGCATCCGGGAGAGGCGGTGCGAGACAGACAGTTCTTGCCCCAACCGGGAGCGCGCTGCAGGCGAACATCCGAACCGACTCCGCAACGTCCGCGCTGACCGAAGCAGGCTTCTATCAGATCAGACCGTCTCCCGGCGACGCGCTTCATGCGTCGTACCTGGCGGTCAACCTCGCGGCTGCGGAGTCCGATCTGACATCGTTTGAGCCGGCGGACCTGGTCACCGCCGTCACGGCTTCTGGCACGAACGTCGATACGGCCCGAAGTCTGACCCTTGACGAGCGCGAGCGGCGTCAATCGCTATGGTGGTATCTTCTGGCAGGAGGGTTGTGCCTGCTCGCAGTCGAAGCTGTGGTGGCTGGCCGGCTGCCGCGGGTGCTGAAGCCATGAACCCCGCCCATCTCGACGAACTCCTCCGTATCATTCGGACCGTCCGCACTCGCTGGCGGTGGAGGGTCGTGCTGCGCAGCGTGGCCGTTCTAGCCGGCGCGGCCGTCGGCACGCTGCTGGTCGCGGCATACGGCCTCGAGCAATTCCGCTTCAGTCCCGTGGCCATCGTGGTCGCCAGGACCGCGACTTACATGGTGCTTGCGGCACTGGGCTGGTTCTTCTTCGTGCGGCCTCTGGCCAGGCGTGTGACCGATCAGCAGGTCGCGCTGTACCTCGAAGAACACGAGCCTTCGTTTCAGGCACTTCTGCTGAGCGCAGTCGAGGCCGGCGACCGCCCCGACCGGAGCGCCCCAGCCGGCGAATCGGCCCAACTGTTGAGACGTCTGGTTGAATCCGCCGCGGAGCGCTGCCAGGAGGCGCAGTTCGGGCGTGAGCTCGAGCGGCGCAGCGTTCAGCGATCCATTGTCGGACTCGTCGCGTTGGGCCTCGTCACGGCCATCGTGTATACCGTCGGTCCGGCCTATCTGAGGCAGGGTGCGCTGGCCCTGCTCGTGCCTGCCGGCAATGTCGAAGCCGCCAGCCCGTACCGGATCGACGTGAAGCCCGGAAACGCGACCATCGCGCGCGGGGCCGACGTGTCGATCGCGGCAACGCTCGTAGGATTCACGTCGAGCGAGGTTGACGTCTTCACGCGGACACGAACGGCCGAGCCGTTCGAACGCGCGCCGCTGGTCGCAACTGGCGCGCCGAAGGCTTTCGAGGCCACGTTGTTCCGCGTGCGGGAGTCGATCGAGTACTTCGTCCAGGCGGCAGGCGTGCGGTCGCCGGTCTTCAAACTCGACGCCGCGGACCTTCCGTTTGTCGAGCGCCTGGAGCTGGAGTATGTGTTCCCGTCTTACATGGGGGCGCCGCCGCGCAAGGTCGACAATGGCGGCGACATCGCCGCCGTACGCGGGACAGCGGTTCACCTGCGGGCGCACTCGACGATGCCGACCAGGAGTGGCCGAATCGTGCGCGACGGGAAGGCGCCCATCAACCTGGCCGCCGAAGCCGACGGCGCGCTTGTCGGCAGTCTGGCGATCACGGAAGACGGGACGTACCGGATCGAGTTGCAGGCAGCCGATGGGACGATGGTGACGGCATCGCCGCAGCACACGATTGATGTGCTCGCCGACGAAGCCCCGGTTGTCGTGTTCTCCAAACCGAAGCGCGATCTGCGAGCGACCAGCATCGACGAGATCTTCGTGGAGGCGGAGGCGGCCGATGATTTCGGTGTCCGGCAACTGGACCTGGTGTACGCGGTCAACGGCGGTCAGGAACGAACCGCGCGGCTGGTCGGACCTGGCGCTCGTCCTCTGCGCGAGGTGACAGCGGGTCATACGTTCTTCCTCGAAGAACTGGGACTGGCGCCGGGTGACGTCATCTCGTACTTCGCGCGCGCCACTGACAATGACGAAGTCTCGGGCGCCAAGCGCTCGACCAGCGATATCTACTTTCTGCAGATTCAACCATTCCGGAAGGACTATCGCCGCGCCGAGAGTCAGGCTGGCGGCCAGGACAGTGGCCGTGGCGGCGCGGGCGGAGGATCTGATCCGTCGGCGCTGTCGGAGCAGCAACGGCGAATCGTGGCTGGCACGTTCAACGTCTCGCGAGACAAGGACAAGGCTGGAGCGGAGAAGTTCCGGCAGGACGTCGTGTTCCTTGCCCTGACGCAGGGCCAGTTGCGCGAGCGCACGCAAGCGCTGTCGCTACAGATCGTCTCGCGTGTGGGGCAGTCCGACGCGGACATGAAGGTGATTGCCTCAGGTCTGGCCGAGGCGGCGACAGCGATGGCGACCGCAGAACGCAAGCTGCAGGTGCGCGATCCAAACGGCGCCCTGCCGCCGGAGCAGCAGGCGCTGGCCGGACTGCAGCGGGCCGAAGAAGCCTACCGCGACGTGCGGATCAGGCTGGATCGACAGCAGGGCGGCGGCCGCGGTGGCGGCGGGCAAGGCGGATCCGGGGCGGCATCAGAGCTGGCGGACCTGTTCCAACTGGAGATGGACAAGCTGCGCAATCAGTACGAGACATTTCAGCGCGCACAGCAGCAGGCCGCCAACAACAAGGTCGACGAGATGCTGGAGCGGCTGAAGGAACTGGCGCGTCGACAGGAGCAGGAGGCTGAGCGCCAACGCCAACTGGCGGGGCGCGGGGCACAAGCGTCGGGCGGGGCTGGAGCTTCTGCCGCCCGTCAGCGGCAGCTTGCCGATGAGACTGAGGAAGCGGCCCGGCAGCTCGATCGGTTGTCTCGCGAAGAAGGCCGCGAGGACCTCAGTGAGACGGCCCGGGGTCTGCGATCCGCCGCTGATGCCATGCGTCGCGCGGCGGCCGCTGGCGACGCCAGCGCGTTTGCCCGGGCGCGCGAGGCGGCCGATCGGATTACGCAAGCGCGTGATCGGCTGGCCGGCCAGCGCAACGACCGGCTGGCCAGTGACATTGAGGCGGCGCGCGCGCGAGTGCAGCGGCTCGCGCGGCAGCAGAAGGACAACGAGCGCGACGTGCGCGGCCTCGAGCAGGCTGGCGCGAACCGCGACACTCGCGTGCAGCAACTGCTCGAGAGAAAAGACGTGCAGGCGACGGAGGTTGGCGAGATCGAGCGCCAGCTCGATAAGACCGCATCGGACTTCAGACGCGAGCGGCAACAGGCGTCGAAGAAGGTCCAGGAAGCCGCCGACGCCATTCGCGACAGCCGGCTGAAGGAGAAGATCAAGTACTCGAAAGGCCTCGTTCAGGGCGCGCCGGCGGACGCGGCCGCAGGTTTCGAAGCCCAAATCGGATCGGATCTCACGGCCATCGATCAGCGCCTGCAGCAGGCGGCGCAGGCGGTCGGCGCGCCCGAACGTGATGTGCGAGCCGAGGCGCTGGCGAAGGCCCGCGAACTGTTGCGGGGCGCGGAGTCGATGGGACAGCGCCTGCAGGATCAGGCTGGCGGCCCGCCTTCGCCGACGCAGTCGGCTTCGGCGAGGCAAGCTACGCCTTCGCCGGAGGCTACGGCGGGGCAAGCGGCTGGAAGAGGCGGCGGTGGGCGTGACGGGCGCGGCGGCGGGCGCGATGCGCGCGGCGGTGCCGCTGGGGATGCGCGCGGCCAGGATCCGCGCGGTCAGCCGGGCGGAGCAGGGCGTCCAGGATCCCAGGATGCACGCCCCGGATCCCAGGACGCCCGGCTGGGCCTGGATCCCAGACAGTTTCAACGCGAGGTGCGCGAGCGCCGGGACGAAGCACAGGCGCTGCGGCGCGATCTTCAAGCGCTCGGCGTCGACCCTGCAGAACTCGACGCAATCGTGCGCGACATGGCGGCGCTCGAGGCCGCGAGGATCCCGACTGACCCAGCGGGTATCGCCGAATTGCAAGGCCAGCTGGTCCAGGGGTTGCGCCGCTTTGAGTTCAATCTCCGACGGAAGCTGGGCGCATCGACCGCCGAGCAGATGTTCCTCGCGGGATCGGATGATGCCCCGGCGGAATACCGGAAGCTCATCGAGGACTACTACCGAGCGCTCGCGAAAGAGAAGAAGCGCTAGACCGGCGCTCCCTTGAGTGGGTTACGCGCCGGAATGGAGCCCGCAGGCTTCAGCCTGCGTGAGCCGGGGCGAGCATCCTCAATACAAGTGGGCCCCGGGATTAGTAGTTGCCGCCAATCCGATCCGCGAGCATTCCCACGCTGAGGGCGTAGGCGTGGGCGCAATTGTAGCCGAGTAACGCTTCGTAATTGGCATAGACCAGAAACGTGTGGGCATCGACGCGGACGAGCGACGCATCGAGGGTCGCGGTAGGTAGCGGCTTGCCACCGAGTTGCTCGACGCCGAGTGTTCGCCACTGGCTGATTGGACGCGGCTCCGTCATCTGCCTGATCGCCTGACACGTGCCTGTCACTCGCAGCGGAATCGTCCCTGCCACCTTCGTGGCCGCCGCCTCGTCTACGCTGACCTCCCGACCCCAGCGCACGCCGGCCGTCCAGCCATGTTCCTTGAGGTAGTTGGCGATCGACGCGAACACGTCGGCTGTTGACGTCCAAATGTTGCGCTGGCCATCAGCATCGAAGTCCACCGCGTACCGAAGGAAACTCGATGGCATGAACTGCGGCTGGCCCATCGCGCCGGCCCACGAGCCCTTGAGCTCCTCGACCGGCACGTCCTGGCGGTCGATAATCTCGAGTGCGGTAAACAACTCGTTCCGGAACATGGCTGGCCGATGCGGGTCGTACGCGAGTGTCGCGAGGGCCTGGATCGTCGGCCACGTGCCGGAGAATCGGCCGTAGTTCGACTCCATGCCCCAGATGGCGACCAGAGTCCCGCCACCCACGCCGTACTTCTCGGTGACCTTCTTCAGAAGCGCGGCGTGCTCGCGGGCCATCTTGCGGCCCGTGGCGACAAACGCATTGGTCAGCCTGCGCTTGACGTATCGATCGAAGGTGAGTGTCAACTCGGCTTGCGTTCTGTCGCGCTCGACGACAACCGCCAGTGGCTCGATATTGCCGAGCACGGCGTTGACCGTCTTGGCGCTGATTCCGCGGGCCAGCGCCTCCTGGCGAAGCGCAATCAGCCACTCGGCGAACGGCTGCTGCGGCTGGTCGGTTCCCGGAGACGCCGCCTGGCGCTGGATCGGGGGAGCGACCACTGGCACCTGCGGCGCCGCCCCAGGTGTTGTCGACGCCACGAACACCCCGACCAGCACTAAGAGCCAAGCATGGATGCCGACCCGGTGGGATCTCACGACACCACCTTTTCGAGACGCGCGCACAACGTCTTGATCACCTTCAGTCGCGCGTAGTTCTTGTCGTTACTCTCGACCAGCGTCCACGGGGCTTCGCGTGTGCTCGTCCGCTCGATCATGTCGTTGACCGCCATCTCGTACGCCTGCCACTTCGTGCGATTGCGCCAGTCTTCGTCTGTTAACTTCCAGCTCTTGTAAGGCGTGTTCTCCCGCTCCTTGAATCGGCGGAGCTGCTCGTCTTCGGTGATGTGCAGCCAGTACTTCAGGAGCACGATGCCGTGTTGGAGCAGCTGGTTCTCAAACTGGTTGATTTCCGCGTAGGCTCGCATCCACTCTCGTTCCGTGGCGAAGCGCTCGACCCGTTCCACCAGCACCCTGCCGTACCAGCTGCGGTCGAAGATCGTGAGCCGTCCCGCTCTCGGCAGATGGCGCCAGAATCGCCACAGGTAGTGATGGGCGCGCTCCTCGTCTGTCGGCGCCGCAATCGGAGTCACTTGGTACTGGCGGGCGTCGAGCCCTGCGGTCAAGCGCCGGATCGCGCCCCCTTTTCCAGCAGCATCCCATCCCTCGAACACGAGCAGCGTCGACAGTCCTTTTGCGCTGGCCTTGCGCTGCAGGACATTCAGCTCGCCCAGGTACCGCTCCATGTCCTTGCCCGCCTTCTCCTTGGAGACCACGCGGGTCATGTCGAGGCTCGACAGGATCGACGTGTGATTCCGGCTGGCCTTCGCAGCGGACGCGCGGGAAGCCGATGTGGACGCGGTGGCGGCGCTGGCGTTCTTCGCCTCCGACCGCTCTTGAAGATGGCGTTGAATCGCATCGCGGACGGCGGTTCCTACTGTCAGGCTGCGGTAGCGAGGATCTTCCCCTTCGACAATCATCCAGGGTGCGTTGCCGCGGCTGGTCTGCCGAATCGTCCGCTCCGCGGTGCCAATGAACTTGTCGTACAGTCGCCAGTGCTTCCAGTCGAGCTTCGACACACGCCACCGCGTGAGCGGGTCTTTCTCGAGTGACTTCAGGCGCTTCTGCTGGGCGTCCTTGCCGAGGTGCATCCAGAACTTCAAGATGAGCACCCCATCGTCGGCGAGCATCTGCTCGAACTCGATGATGCGGTTGAGCCGTTCCTCGAACGCATTGCGGTCGAGTCGGCCATGCACCCGGTCCAGGATGGGTCGGGAGTACCAACTACTGAGGAACAAGCCGATGCGGCCGGTGGGCGGAAGCGCGCGCCAGTAGCGCCAATACTCGGGGCGCTCCTGCTCCTCGTCGGACGGATCGCCAAAGGCACAGGTCTCGATCCATCGGGGGTCCATCCACGCGTTGAGGATGTTGACGGTTTCGCCCTTGCCGGCGCCGTCGACACCGCCGAACACGATGATGGCCGGCCACGACTGATCCGCGCGCAGCGCATTCTGGGCGGCCAGCAACTGCTCGCGCAGAGTGATCTCCTGCGCCTTGTACTCTTCCTTGGAAACTTTTCGACCGAGTTCGGCCGCTTCAAACATGGATCCTCCCGACCGCAATGACGAGCCGGAACATGAGACGTGCGGCGGATTCCTCTGAGTATACAGGCGGGGGCTCGATAACCACTCCGGAGTGATTTAGTGAGTCCTACGCTATTCTGGGAAGCTCGATCAGCCGACATATGAAAGAGGTTATGAGTCGATCTGTGCGCGTAGCCGTGGGCGCTGATCACGGCGGGTTCGAACTGAAACAACAACTGGTGGCGTACCTGCAGGCGGCGGGACACCAGATACAGGACTGTGGAACGTCGGGGACAGAGGCGGTCGACTATCCCCTGTTTGCCGAGGCCGTGGCCCGTATGGTGGCTTCAGGCGTTTGCGAAGTCGGCGTGATGGTCGATGGCGCAGGGATCGGGTCGGCCATGACGGCCAACAAGGTGCCCGGTGTGCTCGCGGCGGCCTGCTACAACGAGGCGCTGGCCAGAAACAGCCGGGAGCATAATGACGCCAACGTCCTCACGCTCGGCTCCGGTCAGGTGAGTATCGAGCAGGCGCGCGGCATCGTGGACGTCTTCCTGCACACGCTCTGCACCGCAAAGCGCCACCGGAATCGCGTCGAGATGATTCGCGCGATCGAGCGAAAGGCCCTGATGGCAGGGGCAACAGGAGGCCACGTGGATCTGTCGGCGGAGGATATCCAGCGCATCGCCGAGCGGGTGCGGCAATTGATCGAGCAAGGCCAGCCCGCCACGGACGTCGGACCGTCGATCGCACCGGACGCGCTGGCCAGGATGATCGATCACACGCTGCTCAAGCCGGAGGCGACCAAAGCCGACGTGGAAAAACTGTGCGACGAAGCCCGGACCTTCGGCTTCTACTCGGTTTGCGTCAACCCGACCTACGTGCGCCACGCGAAGTCGCTGCTCAGGGGCACCCAGGTCAAGGTCTGTTGCGTCGTGGGCTTTCCGCTGGGCGCCCAGCCCCCGGAAAGCAAGGCACTCGAGGCGCGGCGCGCGATCCGAGAGGGCGCGAACGAAATCGACATGGTCATCAACATTGGCGCACTCAAGAGCAAAGACGAGGCGCTGGTGCTTCGTGACATCCGCGCCGTCGTCGAGTCCTGCAAAGACGGCCGTGCGCTCTGCAAGGTGATCTTTGAGACCGCGCTGCTGTCAGACGATGAGAAGGTGCGCGCGTGCGAGTTGAGCATGAAGGCGGGCGCCGACTATGTGAAGACCTCGACCGGGTTCTCGAGCGGCGGCGCCACGGTTGAGGATATCCGCCTGATGGCGAAAACGGTCGCCCCGAAGAAGCTCGGTGTCAAAGCCTCCGGCGGCATCAGGACGTATGACGATGCCATCAAGATGATCGCGGCGGGCGCAACACGAATCGGCGCGAGCGCCAGCGTCAAGATTGTGGAAGACGCGCGGGCGCGGGCAGCGCGGAAGGGGTAAGCAGATGGCCGAACTTCGCTGTTACGTATTTCTCGACAGCCTGCAGCCGCAGTACGCGTCGTTTCTTGGCACCGTCGCGCAGGGCTTCCTGCCGACTCCGGGTGAGGCGTCGCTGTTCATCGAGATCGCGCCCGGCATGGACATCATGCGCGTGACTGACGTGGCGTTGAAAGCCACGCACGTCAAGCCCGGGATGCTGATCATCGAGCGGTTGTACGGCATGCTCGAGCTGCACTCCGAATCGCAAGCCGACGTCCGGGCGGCGGGGCGTGCCATCCTCGAGATGCTGGAGCTCAAGGAAGAAGATCGAATCAAGCCGGAGTTGTTCTCGAGCCAGGTGATTCGCAACATCTCGCCGTACCACACGCAGCTCATCAACCGGACCCGGCACGGCGACATGATCATGCCCGGGCAGTCGCTCTACGTGATGGAAGTGGCGCCGGCCGGCTATGCCGCCCTGGCGGCGAACGAAGCGGAGAAGGCCGCGGCCATCAACATCCTTGAAGTGCGGGCGTTTGGCAGCTTCGGTCGCGTGTATCTCGGTGGCGAAGAACGCGACATCGACGTCGCGTACCGCTCGGCGGAACAGGCGATCAAAGGGGTGAGCGGACGGGCGGGGAAGTAGAGAGTAGTCGGCAGGCGATTGTGCCGGCGGGAGGGCGGCTTCCGAAGCGGCCCCTCGAACCGAGCCGACAGCCAGCCCTGAGCAGGGTCGAAGGGCGTCAGTTCGCAAAACGCACCGTTAAGGCCAAGACAGGCTGCGCGAATAGCGCGCTCGTGAGGCCGGCGACGAGTCCTGGTAGGTGCGCTTTGCCGGCGAGTGTGAGCGGGGACGCGGAGGAACCGTCGTCCCGCCGGTGGCGGCAGGTAACCCGGATCAGGGATTGAGATTCCCGGATCCCGATTCTGTGGAGCACAGCGATGACAGAGGCTCTTGGCATGATTGAGTGCCGGTCGTTCCCGGCGGTGGTGGAAGCGGCCGACGCGGCGGTGAAGGCCGCGAAGGTGGAACTGGTCTCCTACGAGAAGACCGGTGGCGGCTACGTCTGCATCGTCGTGCGCGGCGACGTCGCGGCGGTCAAGGCCGCTGTGGATGCCGGGCAGGTTGCCGCCGCCCGCGTGGGCGAAGTGGTGACGGTGCATACCATCGCGCGGCCCCACGTCAATGTGGATGTCGTCATGCCGCTCGGTCGGGCCGCAGAGGCGAAAGAGTAGGAAGTAGGGGCTTCCGCCGTCGACCTGAGCCATTTCGAGGGCTATGGCGGACAAGGGGGATTCGGGACTGGCGCACCATTGCGGTGTGACTTCCCAAGTCCCCGAGTTCCCTGCGATAACCTCTGCCGCGGTGGATCCACAATCGCTCGCCAGGCGTGTCACCCGTGGCCCGCGGCGATGTAGCTATTGAAGTTCGAGGCCAACATGCAGCTCTGCAAGGTGGTGGGAACCGTCGTCGCGACACGCAAAGAGCAGACGCTCGACGGGCTGAAGTTGCTGCTCGTGCGGCAGGTGGACACCGAGGGCCAGGACACCGGTGGATTCGTCGTCGCTGCTGATGCGGTCGGCGCCGGCCCCGGCGAGTATGTGCTGGTCGCCTCGGGCAGTTCTGCGCGCCAGACGCAGGCGACCAACAATCGGCCCGTCGACGCGGTCGTGATGGCGATCGTCGACACGTGGGACATTGGTCGAGAGACCAAGTACAAGAAGTAGATCCAGGCGGATGAAACGCAGTTACGAGTCGTTGATTGTGCTGATTGCGCTGATGGTGCTCGCCGGGTGGATGCTCCGAGCCTTTTTCGGAGCGTGGGGTCCGATACTGGGGCGGCACTAGGCGCGTTTTCTGGTGGCGTTGACACATGACACAACTCAGCGACCAGGACATCGAGACGATCGCGCAGACGATTGCGGGAACGCTTTCGCTTTCGCCCGCTGCGCGGGCTTCGGCGGGGCCGGCGGCCCCCGCGCTGGCAGCGGCGCGCCTTGGAATCTTTGCGACCGTCGATGAGGCCGCACGTGCTGCCCGCGCCGCTCAGCCGGTGTTCGCCGCGCTGCCGCTGACGACTCGCTCGGCCATCATCGCAGGCATTCGAGAGACGATGCGCATCAACGGCGATGCCCTGGCAAAATCTGCGCACGAGGAGACCGGCCTCGGACGCTACGAAGACAAGATCGTCAAGAACCGACTGGTGACCGAGCGAACGGCCGGAATCGAAGATCTCGCGCCAACCGCGATCACTGGCGATCATGGCTTGACGCTCATCGAACCCGCGCCCTTTGGCGTGATTGGCGCCATCACGCCGTCGACTAATCCCACATCCACCATCATCTGCAACGCGATCGGTATGCTCGCGGCCGGCAACGCGGTGGTGTTCTGCGTCCACCCGCTGGCGAAGCGGTGTTCGATGGAAACCGTGGCGCTCCTCAACGAGGCCATCACGAAGAATGGTGGACCTCCGAACCTCGTCACGTGCTTGTCGGATCCGTCGATTGAAACGGCACAGGAGGTCATGCGGCACCCCCTGATTCGGCTGCTCGTCGTGACCGGCGGCGGCGCTGTCGTGAAAGCCGCGATGGCGAGCGGCAAGCGGGCGATCTGCGCCGGTCCCGGCAATCCGCCCGTTGTGGTGGACGAGACCGCGCACCTCGAAAAGGCCGGGCGCGACATCGTGCTGGGCGCCTCGACCGACAACAACATCATCTGCACCGACGAAAAAGAAGTCCTGGTGGTCGATCGCGCCGCAGATGCGCTCATCAAGGCGATGCAGGCCGCCGGTGCGGTGGTCGTTGAGCGCAGCCGCCTGACGGCGCTCGAGAACCTCATCTTTGCCAAAGCCCCCGGGCCGCGCGGCCACGGGACGATGAACCACGATCTGATTGGCAAGAACGCATCGGTGATTCTGTCGCGTCTCGGCATCA
>Ga0334722_10001028_pt1 | contig 36941 bp, 33 predicted proteins | sample C3_bottom_MG_FD_207210 | JGI IMG/M metagenome (GOLD analysis project Ga0334722, IMG submission 207210) | Sediment microbial communities from Yellowstone Lake, YNP, Wyoming, USA - C3_bottom | ecosystem: Environmental > Aquatic > Freshwater > Lake > Sediment | place: USA: Wyoming | collected... | reverse complement strand
TTGTCATACAATGTCCATGCGTCAACCAGCGCCTTATATACCATATCGAAGTTGCGCAAACCAGCTTTAAATCTCCTCCTAATGACTTCTTCGGGCACGTTGTGACCGCCCTGCGCTACGCGGGTTGCGACGCGGACAACCGCCATTTCAACGCTCGGAAGGCTTAAGAAAATCAATTTCACATGATAGCCGAGCAAAAGCCATTTCGAAATTCTCCGCGCGTACGTGTGACCGCTCAGGGTTGTCTCGAAGGCAAAACTGCGTCGCTGACGCACTCGCTCGTCCATTTCCGCAAGCATGAGTCGTCCGGCGCGTACTGCCGCCGCCTCAGGCTTGAACGGCGACAATCCGGCCGCTATGAGATCAGCATTGATAAACTCAGGGCAGTTGGCCTCGTTAGGAAGGAATTCTCTGGCAAACGTGGTCTTTCCCGCCCCATTCGGTCCGGCGATTATGACAATTTTCATCTCAATGTTCTCGCACTGTCAGATAACATGCCTTATGGCATCCTTTTCAGTTTATACCGCAATCTCACCGTTCATCAACGACGGTCGCAACATTCGTGACTAAACTGGTTAAAACCCGGCCATCCTTGTTTTGTTCTTTCTTCATGCATACGCAGCATCCACTCGCTCTTAACGATTGGGCAATGCCGCAGGAAACTACGACTGCGCATCAATGTCAAAATCCCAACTCACCATCTTCTATCCCAAGCACCAGTGAAAGAGCCAACGCGTTCCGAAGCATAAATGACCCATAGTCATTTGATAGTCTTAATAGATGCTCTGCAGCGCTTGGACTCCATTCGCCTTCCTTAACAAGCAACTTCTCAACTTTGTCCGGATCAAACTCCACATGCCCTGCGGACAACTTAACTGTTTGTTCAAGAATAACACTATATTCCTCTGCAAGTCCTTTTACATTCTCGGGCGTATCCATAGCACCCCCCTCCCTTGCATAATCAGTCGTGAAAAACATTGTCGCGATGCCACTCAAGATGGGCATGCGAAGGTAAAAATCTTCGAGGTGGAGTAATGGCCTTACCATGATATACACAAATCATATCCCTTATTCTCTTTTCTCCAGAATTTCGCAATCGTTCAGAAACTACCACAAGAAGATCCGCTGTGATTGCTATCAGCCCATTATCGAACAGACGATCAAATGTAGCGCTAAGGCATAGCCCATTGCGAGGATCTGTCCGCAGTTCTTCACTTTTGCTCCAAGGAACTATGTGACTGGCGATAAGACATTCGCGTATTCCCAAACCGGTGACACAGCAAGTTTCTTCATAACTGCTGAGAATCGCAGCTCGAAAAAATGATTGATGTATTCGGGTCTTTCTTGTTGTCTCTTTTTCTGATGGTCCATGCGGTTGCACAAAGTCGTCATCGATTTCTTTCTGAGGTTCCTGATTCAATCCCAGTTCGTCGCGCAATCGTCTTTCTTCAAGGACGAGCTGATTCCAGTCGTTATGAAATTCATCCCAGATTTCGCGATCCAGCTTGCCAGAATGAAGAAGCCCGACAACCTCCTGTCGATGAAGCTCGGGGTCAAATGAGCCAAAATTGCCTAACTTTCTGGCGATACTTGCAGGAGATCGTTTCAGAATTTTTGCTAATTCGATAACAGCGGGGTTATTGGCTTTGGTTTTTTTAAAGGGGATACGACAATAAAGCCCAAATGCGAGAATTAATTCTTCACGAGTCCAGCGCTCTCCATATTTCTCTGGGCTACTCAATTCAGCCATATCACGTTTTCCTGAAGTTTTACGATACGCATAGCGTTGACGTTTTCGGTTTAGGAAACATAGATATCTTACCAAAAGAGATTACAGGTAGTAAAGGCGATTATACCAGAGTGGTAGCTCTACCCGTCTACGCTTCGAGCGCCGGGACCCTCAGCCCTTATTTCGATTCCGGCTTCGCTTTTTCCTTCTTGAACTTCCGCGTTCCCTCATAGAGCTCATACTCCAGAAGCCGGCATTCGATGCCGCTGTTGTAGAACTGCAGGCTCCGCTTCGGCTTGAGGCTTACCTTCTTCGAGAGCGCGGGATTGCCCGTGAACACGTAGCCCATGAACCCCTTGCACTTCTGCTTGAATAAATCGCCGATGCCCTTATAGAGCGCGGTAAGCTGCTCGATCTCGCCCATGCGTTCGCCGTAGGCCGGGTTTAACACGATCACGCCGCCTTCCGCCGGCAGCGGCGTGTCAGCGTAATCGCAGACGCTGAAGTCGATCACCTGCTCCACACCGGCTGTGGCAGCGTTCCGCTTCGCCGCTTCCACGGCATTGGCCTCGATGTCCGTTGCGATGATCCTGACGGACAGGGATTTCTTCATTTCCTTCTTTGCCTCGTCGCGCATCTGGTTCCAGCGGACTTCGTTGTAGCCCTTGATATGCATGAACCCGAAATTGTTCCGCAAAAGACCGGGCGCGCGGTTCAGGCCGATGAGCGCGGCCTCGATGGCAAGCGTGCCGCTGCCGCACATGGGATTGATGAAGGGCCGGCTTCCGTCCCAGCCCGTGGCGAGCACGACGGCTGCGGCGAGCGTCTCCTGCATGGGCGCCGCCAGCGGTATCTTCCGGTACCCGCGGCGCGAAAGCGGTTCGCCCGAGGTGTCGATATAGATCGAGCCTCGCTCGCCGTTCCAGTAGAGATGCACCACGGTCCGGTCCCGTTCCGGGCCGGAGTCAGGCCGCGTTCCCCGCGTGTCCTTGATCTTGTCCACGATCGCGTCCTTCATGCGCAGCGTCGCGAATCGCGAGTCCCTGATCGTCGGCGTGTCCACGCTGGAGGTGATGCAGACATAGCCGTCCTGGGCAATAAGCTCCTCCCAGGCGATGGAATAGGCGGCACGGAAAAGCTCGTCCGGGTCGTTCGCCTGGAACTCCTTGAGCAGCACCAGGACGCGGTGTCCGGTCCTGAGATGCAGGTTCAGGCGCATGGCGTCGTCCATGGTGCCTTCGGTCTCGACGCCGGAGATGGCTTCGGACAGGACCGGGTATCCGAGATTGACGATCTCCTGTTTCAGGATGGGCGGGATGCCCTTGGGAGCGGAAACGAATATTCTGTGCTTAAGCATGCGTCAGTATACGCTTCACAACACCCCTTGTCCAGCGCAACAGCCCTTTTTGCCCTTGAATTAGGCATTTCATTCTGTTATGATGCTCGGGTTTAGGAGGCGGCGTGCAGAAGGCAGATCTCACAACCAGGGCTGTTGCGGGTTTTATCGACCTGCTCATCGTCATCGGGCTTACGAGACTGCCCGATGTGATAGGTTTTCTGTCGGCGTCGGGCTACCTGCTCATCCGGGACGGCCTGTTCGAACGCCAGAGTGTGGGGAAAAAACTGATCGGCCTGCGGGTCGTATCATCGGATGACCCTGATTTCGTGATCACCTTCCGTGAGTCGATCATCAGGAACGTGCCGCTGGTCCTGGCCTATATGCTTTTTCTTATTCCCTATGCAGGCTGGCTCCTCGGCCCCGCTGCCGCCGGCATCGAGTTCCTGACCGCGCTCGGCGATGAGCAGAGCATGCGCATCGGCGACATGCTGGCAAGGACCGGGGTCGTTCCTCTGGCGCAGGCATCCCGGGCAGTACCGACCCACACCACAGCGGCTCCGGACCGACCAGCGGCTCCGCCTGATCCGCAGCAGACCAACGGCCTTCATTAACGATCCAGATCTGAAAGGAGCATTTCGAACAATGTTTATCAATACTATCATGGGCTGGTTCTCGAACGACATGGCCATCGACCTCGGCACGGCCAACACGCTGGTTTATGTGCGCGGCAGGGGCATCGTCTGCAACGAACCTTCGGTGGTCGCCATATCGGTAAAGACCGGCAAGGTGCTCGCCGTGGGCATGGAGGCCAAACGGATGCTCGGCCGCACGCCCGGCGACGTCAAGACCATCCGGCCCATCAAGGACGGCGTGATCTCCGACTTCGATATTACGGGCGAAATGCTCCGGTATTTCATCCGCAAGGTGCACAACCGCAAGTCCTTCATGCGGCCTCGCATCGTCATCGGCGTGCCCTCGGGCATCACCCAGGTGGAACAGCGTGCGGTCAAGGACGCGGCCCTCTCCTCGGGCGGCCGGGAAGTGTACCTCATCGAAGAACCCGTTGCGGCTGCCATCGGCACGGGCCTGCCCATCTCGGAGCCCTCGGGCAACATGATCGTCGACATCGGCGGCGGCACCACGGACATCGCCGTCATTTCCATGGACGGGGTGGTTTACAGCAAGGCCATCCGCGTGGGCGGCGACAAGATGGACGAGGCCATCATCAACTACATCAAGCGCAAATACAACCTGCTCATCGGCGAAATGATGTCGGAGTCTATCAAGATGGAGCTCGGTTCGGCATACAAGACCGACAACGAGCGCCACACCATGGAGATCAAGGGCCGCGACCTGGTGTCGGGCATCCCCAAGACCCTGATCCTCGACGACGATGAAGTGCGCGAAGCGCTGGCCGAGCCCGTTAGCCAGATCATGAACGCCATCAAGCAGGCGCTGGAGAACACGCCGCCCGAGCTGTCCGCCGACATCGTGGACAAGGGCATCGTGCTGGCCGGCGGCGGCGCGCTGCTCAAGGGGATGGACGTCTACATCCGCGAGGAGACGTCGCTTCCGATCATCATCGCTGAAGATCCGCTCACCTGCGTTGCCATCGGCGCGGGCAAAGTGCTCGACGACCTCGATATTCTGAAAAAAGTCATGATGTAAGAGGAAGGGCACCCATGCCCGGGTTTATCAGAAAGAACAAGCGGTCCGTCGCCGTTATCATCCTTTTCGCGTTCCTGTTCTGGCTCGTTACCATCCAGGTCAAGAACGGGCGCTTCCCGTTCATGGAGAGGCCCGTGCTTGCCGTGTCGGGGTTCTTCGAACGGATCATCGCCGCACCCTTCCGGTTCCTGGAGACCGTCGGCAGCAGGTATGTGTACCTGGTCCGGACAGAGCGGGAGAACGGACGCCTTCGGCAGGAGCTTGCCCGTTTGCAGATCGAGAATTCGGCAACGAACGAACTCCTCACCGAGAACGAACGGCTGCGCGCAATGCTCGCCTTCAAGAAACAGAACCCGCCGACTGCTGCCGCTGTGCAGATCATCGCCAAGAACAACTCGCCCGCATCAAACACTATCACCATCAACAAGGGCTCCGAGGACGGGCTTGAGAAGGACATGGCCGTGGTCACCGGCGACGGCGTTGTCGGCAGGGTGCAGGCCGTGCTGCCGGGCAGCGCAAAGGTCATCTTGCTCACCGACCCCGGAAGCACCCTTGCCGTCCGGGTGCAGCGGAACCGGGAAGAAGGCCTCCTGGAAGGGAAGCTGGGCCTCTGTGCCCTGAAATACGTCTCTTTTTATGCCGACATCCAGGAAGGCGACCTGCTCGTCACCTCGGGCCTCGACGGGCTGTTTCCGAAGGGGCTGCCGGTGGCGACCGTGCTGCACGTGTCCAAGCACGAAGCCAGCGCGTTCCAGAGCGTGACGGCCCGGCCGATCGTCAATTTCTCGCGCCTGGAAGAGGCGCTGGTACTGAAAAAATGAAACCCCGCTACTATGCCGCCATCTTGCTGCTGATCCTCCCTGTTCAGGCAAGCCTGCTTTCGCCGCTGTCTCTGGGCGGCGTCAGGCCCGATCTGGCCCTGGCCCTGCTCTTTGTGATCGGCCTGCTGACCGGCCCCCTGGAGGCGGCGCTTGCCGGCATGGCGCTGGGGCTGCTGCAGGACATCAGCGCTGCCAGCATGATCGGGCTCACGGGCTTCACCCGCGGCCTCGTCGGCCTCGGGGCGGGGCTTCTGGGCCGCAGGATGTTCGACCGGACGAGCCCTTCGACCGTGCTCTTTTTAACAGGCTTCAGCCTGGTCGAAGGCATGTTCATCGCCATCCTGCTCCAGCTGTTCTATGGGTCCGTTCCCTTTTGGAACCTGCTGTTCACCCGCATGGTCCCCCAGGCGCTCTATACGGGACTGCTCGGATATTTTCTCCTTCAGCCCCTCAGGAACCGGAAGCTCGTTCTCGCCTTGAAGCGGCGCGTCATCCAGCAAAGGGAGTTTTAAATGCAGCTGCAGGACAACCCGGCCGACATCCAGCGGAGACTTCCCCTGCTGGCGGCCTTCGTCATCCTCTTTACGGTGGTCCTCTTTATCCGGCTGTGGTATCTCCAGGCGGTCAAGGGAGAGTACTATCTGGAACAGGCGGAAAGCAACCGCATCCGTCCGGTGAAGCTCAGACCGCCGCGCGGCATCATGTACGACCGCAAGGGCCGCCCCATCGTCGAGAACGCGCTCACCTTCGACATTTCGCTCGTGCCTGAGGACGCAACCGACCTTGAAGCCTCGATCCAAAGCCTCGCAGCCTACCTCAAGATAAAACCCGAGGACATTCATGCAGCGCTTGATGCCGCGGAACCCGTCCGGGGAAAGTATGAGCCGGTCAAGATCGTGGAAGAAGCTCCCTGGGACCAGGTCGCTGTCGTCGAGTCGCACCAGGAGGACCTGCCGGGCGCGCTCGTGGAACCGGAACACCGCCGCCATTACCCCTATGGAGGACTGGCATCGCACCAGCTGGGCTACATCGGAAAAATGACCGAAGCCCAGCGCAAGAAGGACTCGGGCGACATCGGGCTTTTGACCGGACAGGGCGGCCTCGAAAAGATCTATGACAAGCTTTTGCGCGGCGTCGCGGGCAGGCGCATGATCCAGGTGAACGCGGCAGGCCGGAAGGTCAAGGACCTCGGCATCGATGAACCGCAGCCCGGGAACGACCTCTATCTCACGCTCGACCTCGATGTGCAGCGCGCGGCAGAAGAGGGCCTGGGCGACCGCGCGGGCGCGGTCGTTGCCATGGACCCCAACTCGGGAGAGATCCTCGCCCTGGCAAGCCACCCCAACTATGATCCCAACCTCTTCCCGCGTGGCATCTCGCCCAAGGACTGGGTGCGGCTTTCGAACGACCCGATCCATCCGCTCTATAACCGGGCTATCCAGAGCGTCTACCCGCCGGGCTCGATCTTCAAGATCGTGGTCTCTTTGGCAGGGCTTTCGACCGGTGTGATCAAGCTTGACGACAAGGTTCACTGCACCGGCTCCCTCAGGAGCGGCAAGCACAGTTTCCGGTGCTGGAAGAGCGGCGGCCATGGCCAGATCTCGTTCCATGACGCGCTGGTCGGGTCCTGCGATGTTTATTTTTACACCATGGGCGAGCGCATCGGATGGGATGTGGTTGCGGAGTATGCGCGCAAGCTCGGGCTCGGGAGCCTGACGGGCATCAGGCTCGCTGATGAGAAGGCCGGGAACATCCCGACAACGGAATGGAAAAAGAAGCGCACCGGCGAGGCCTGGTACCCCGGCGACACCTACATCAACTCCATCGGCCAGGGCTTTGTGCAGGTCAGCCCGATCCAGGCCTGCCAGATGATCAGCGCCATCGCCAATGGGGGGAAATTCTTCCAGCCGACCCTGCTCAGGCAGTCTCGCAGCCGGGAGACCGGGGTCGTGACAACCGTGAAACCCGAGCAGAAACGTGCGTTCACGATCGACCCCACGGCCCTTGCCGAGATCAGGCGGGCGCTTTTGGGCGTGACGACCGAGTCGAACGGAACGGCCCACGGGGCTGCGACCCCCTTCGCAACCGTGGCTGCCAAGACCGGCACGGCGCAGGTCATCGCCCAGAAGGTAGCCGGCAGGAAGCTCTCGGAATCCACGCAGGACCACGCCTGGCTCGTGGCCTATGCGCCTGCGGACAACCCCCGGATCGCCGTTGCCGTGCTGGTCGAGCACGGGGGCCACGGAGGCGCGGCAGCCGCGCCCGTTGCCAGAAAAGTCATTGAGGAGTTCATGAAAAATGCTGTCTCCCCGACGCTTCGCTAATATCCCCTGGGGCATGGTCGGCCTCATCGCCCTTATCGCGCTCATCGGGCTTTCCGCCGTCTACAGCGCGACCTATACGGCACATGGCCCGTCCACGCTGTTCTACAAGCAGATGGTCTGGATCGCACTGGGCATGGTAGTCATGTTCCTGATGATATTCCCGGATTACCATACCATAGGGCGCTACGCCTATATCCTTTATGCCGCGTCGGTCGTCATGCTCATTCTCGTCATGGTCATGGGAAAGACGGGCATGGGCGCCCAGCGCTGGCTCTCCATCGGCTCCTTTGCGTTCCAGCCTTCCGAGTTCGCCAAACTGGCGCTCACGCTTGCCCTGGCGCGCTACTTTGCCGAGGACCCGCGACGCGACGGATACTCGCTGCGGGACCTCGCGATCCCGGGCGCCATGGTCCTGGTCCCGCTGCTCCTCGTGCTGAAACAGCCCGACCTCGGCACGGCGATGATGCTTTTGCTCACTTCCTCGCTCATGCTCATGATCGCCGGCATCCATCTGCGCACCGTCATCACGATCTTCCTGGTCGCCGCCGTCGTCGCTGCTGCGGTCTTTCTGGTGCCGCCGGTGCGGAACAAGATCTGGGGCTCGCTCAAACCGTACCAGCAGAACCGGATCAAGGCCTTCATCGATCCCAGCTCCGACCCGCTCGGCAGCGGCTATCACGCGAACCAGTCAAAGATCGCCGTCGGCTCCGGACAGATCACGGGCAAGGGCTTCCGCCAGGGAACCCAGAGCCAGATGGCCTTCCTGCCTGAGCGCCACACGGACTTCATCTTTGCCGTGATCTCCGAGGAGCATGGCTTTATGGGTTCGGGGCTCATGGTCATCCTCTACCTGATCCTGCTGCTCCTCGGCGTTGATACTGCCCGGAACGCCAAGGACCGCATGGGCGCGTTGATGGCAGGCGGCATTGTTTCCATGATCGCGCTTTACGTATTCATCAACGTCGGCATGTCCGCAGGCATTGTACCGGTGGTCGGCGTGCCGCTCCCGCTGGTGAGCTACGGCGGCACCTCGGTCATCACCACCTTCCTCGCCCTTGGATTGCTCTTGAATATCCAGACCCGAAGGTTTATGTTGTTCTACTAAAATCAGGGTCCAGGGGCCAGGGTCCAGGTGTCAGGAAGTGCGAAAGCATAACCGGACCCCGGACCCTGGCCCCTGGACCCCGCTTCTCAAGGAGCCCATGCTCGAAGACTTTCTGCCGCTCGTGACCAAACCGGCACGGTACATCAACAACGAGATACACAGCGTGCATAAGGACCTGGCGACGGTCCGGACAAAGGTTTGCCTGTTCTTCCCCGACACCTACGAGGTCGGCATGTCGCACCTGGGGCTCAGGATCCTGTACCAGGTCCTGAACAGCAGGGAGGACACGGCATGCGAGCGCGTCTTTTCGCCCTGGACGGACTATGAAGAAAAGCTCAGAGCATCGGGCAGGCCGCTCACGAGCCTCGAATCGAACCTGCCGCTGGCATCTTTCGACATCATCGGCGTCACGCTCCAGTACGAGCTCTCCTACTCCAACATTCTCGTCGGACTTGAGCTGGGCCGGATACCGGTCAGGTCCGTTGACCGCACCGATGATCATCCCATCGTGATCGCAGGCGGTCCCTGCGCCGTGAATCCTATGCCGCTTTCCGCGTTCATCGATGCTTTCTTTATCGGCGAGGCCGAAGAGGCCCTGCACGAGCTCGTCGAACTGCGCCAGAAACATCCGGGGCGCAAGGAATTCCTTGCAGCGCTCGCCGCATTCGACGGGTTCTATGTGCCGGCCCTCGGCGCGAAACCGGTAAAGCGGCGCGTGATCAAAGACCTTGAATCAGCAGTCTGGCCCTCGCGCCCGCTTATCCCCTTGCTCAAACCGGTGCATGACCGGGTCACGGTCGAGGTTGCCCGGGGCTGCATCCGCGGCTGCCGCTTCTGCCAGGCTGGCATCATCTACCGGCCTTACCGCGAGCGGAGCCCGGAGCGCGTCACGAACCTTTTGCAGGAATCGATACAATGCACTGGCTTTGACGAGCTGTCGCTGGCATCGCTTTCGGCCGGTGACTACTCCTCCATCCAGCCGCTCATGGAAGACCTCGTCTCGCGCTACCGGGCCAGCCGGGTATCGATCTCGCTCCCGTCGCTCCGCATCGGCACGCTCACGCCTGAGATGATCCGGGCCGTTGCAGGCGTGCGCAAGAGCGGCTTCACCCTGGCGCCCGAAGCAGGCACCGAACGCCTCCGGTGCGTGATCAACAAGCCGCTGGCTGAGCAGGAGCTCCTGGACGCCGCTGCCGTCATCTTTTCGAGCGGCTGGAGCGTGCTGAAACTGTACTTCATGATCGGCATGCCGACCGAGACCGACGAGGACCTGGACGGGATCATCCGGCTTGTAACGAATATTTTTGCGGTGGGCAAGCGCTCATCACGCAGGCCGATCCAGATCAACGTCAGCGTCTCGACCTTCGTGCCGAAGCCGCATACGCCTTTCCAGTGGTTCGGCCAGGCAACGCGGGACGAGATCAAGGCAAAGCAGGCATACCTCGACCGGGGGCTCAGAAAAAGGGGCATCGCGCTCAAACCGCACCATGCGGAAACGAGCGTGCTCGAAGGCGCTTTTGCGCGCGGCGATGCAGCCATCGGCAGGGTGATCGAAGAAGCGGTCAGGCTCGGCTGCAGGTTCGACGGCTGGACCGAATGTTTTGATTTCAAAAAATGGATTGAGGCGTTCAGGATCTGCGGGCTCGACCCTGCCCAGTACGCGAGCCGGAGCTTCGGCATCGACGAGCAGCTGCCCTGGCAGTTCGTACAGACCGGAGTGACGCAGGAGTTCCTGAAGCGGGAGTACAACCGCGCGATCAAGGCGGAGGTCACACCGAACTGCCGCGCCAAGTGCGAAGCCTGCGGCATGGCATGCAAGGACGGCGGCAGGGAGACCTTCGGCAAACCGGCAAAAACGTTCGCCCCCGCCCCGATCGTTCAACCGTCTATGACAGCATCGCCCTCGGGAGAAACGCTGGTCACCAAAATACGCATGCGCTATACCAAGATCGACAGGCTGCGCTTCCTGTCCCATCTGGACCTCATGACGCTTGTCCAGCGCGCTGCCGTCCGCGCCCATATCCCGCTCGCTTTTTCGCAGGGGTTCAATCCGCACCCCAAGATCGCTTTCGGGCCGGCGCTCCCCGTTGGCATGGAGAGCGAGACCGAGTACCTCGACATGGAGACCGATGCGGGCATCGACCTGCTGAGCACGACCAAGGCGCTGAACAACACCCTGCCGCAGGGCATGCGCATACTCGAAATGCGGGTCGTGCCGAGGAAGGCGGCATCGCTCTCGGGCAGCATCGAGCGCTATGCCTATGCCGTAGATATTCCCCCGGCTTTCGTGAGGGACCTGGAGAAGCGGGTGCAGGAGTTCCTGTCGAGACCTGCGGTCATCGTGGAAAAGGAAGGGAAACAGAAGGACATCAGACCCTGCATCGAGGCCATCGCCGTGACCCTGTCCGAGGGACCGGCGCTGCTTTCGGTCACGCTTATAGACCAGGGCCAGATCAAGCCGCGCATTCAGGATGTGATCGAGCAGCTGCTGGGAATCACCAAAGAGCAGTTCCTGCTCTTCCGGGCAAAGCGGACCGGTTTATACTGCAAAGAGGGCGGACGCTGGCGCGACCCCATGGACGTGTAGGATGGGTTCGCTTTAGAATTCCTACATCCTAAATGATGCTGCACGTAAGGGGACAATATTGTATCCGCAGATTATGCAGAGGGACGCGGATTTTACATCTCTTTGTGATCATTCTGCGTCCTGGCCTCCTAAACCCGCCGAAGACCTCTCCGAGGGCACCCATTCCCTGTTTTAACCCAAAAACAGCATTTGGACACGGAAGAATCGGAAACATCTGATAAACGCGGATAAATTCTAAAGCAAAGTATTCATCTATTGGGTGAACCTCTTATGCAAGAAATAATCTGCCATTATCCGGCTCTTATCCGTGTTTATCCGTGTCCAAATGCTTTTTTAAGGTTTAATTCTTGTATTCACTGATAACCTGAGATAAAATGAATTTAAGGTCTGTTGGCGCTGTTTTAGAGCAAGTGCCCCTTACCGAACCGATATACATTTGAGTTCTGTGCAATGGCAGCAGTTGTTGCACTGGACTTTCAAAATAAATTTTTTCGAGGAGATACCATGCCATCTGAGATCATTGTAAACGCCGGCCGGGAAGAGACCCGTGTGGCCCTTCTGGAGAACGGCCTGGTCACCGAAATACTGATCGACCGCAAGAAAGACCGCGGCGTTGCAGGAAATGTCTACAAGAGCCGGGTCATGAAGGTCCTGCCGGGCATGCAGGCCGCATTTGTGGATGTCGGCCTGGAAAAATCAGCCTTCCTCTATGTCGGCGACGTCTTCGACAGCACGTCGGGATATACGCCCATGATGGAGGACGAAGGGCTGGAGCTCGAGGCCGATACGAAGCGCAAGCGCAGCCATGCCGTGCAGATCGAGGACCTGCTGCAGGAAGGCCAGGAGATCCTCGTCCAGGTCGCCAAGGAGCCGATCAGCACCAAGGGCGCGCGGGTCACAACCTACATCAGCATCCCCGGCCGCTACCTGGTCATGATGCCCGGGGTCAATCATATCGGAGTCTCGCGCCGCATCGAGAACGGCGAAGAGCGGAAACGGCTGCGCGAGATCGTGGGCAGGCTGCGGAAACCGCATATGGGCTACATCATCAGAACGGCGAGCCAGGGCAGGAGCGAAGACGAGTTGAACGCGGACATCGAGTTTTTGTCCCGCCTGTGGGAGACCATTCAGCGCAAGATGGACCGCGCCTCGGCGCCGGCGCTTTTGCACAACGAGCTCGATTTGGTCTTCCGCGTGGTCCGCGACGTGTTCACGCGGGACGTGGACCGCATGGTCATCGATGCTCCCGACGAGTACCAGCGCGTCAAGGAATTCGTCGACTCCTACATTCCCGGACTCGGCAGGCGCGTGAAGCCCTACGAGGGCGACGAGCCAATCTTCAGCCACTACGGCGTCGAGATCGAGATCTCGCGCGCCCTGGGCCGCAAGGTCTGGCTCAAGTCGGGCGGCTACATCATCATCGACCAGACCGAGGCGCTCACGACCATCGACATCAATACCGGCCGGTACGTGGGCAAGCGTACCCTGGAAGACACGATCCTGAAAACGAACCTCGAGGCCGTGCGCGAGATCGCCTATCAGCTCCGGCTCAGGAACATCGGCGGCATCATCATCCTCGACTTCATCGACATGGAACGCGAGGACAACCGGCGCAAGGTCTACTCGGCGCTGCAGGAAGCGCTTTCCAGCGACAAGGCAAAGACCACGATCTCGCACATCTCGCCGCTCGGTCTGATCGAGATGACCAGGAAGCGCATCCGCGAAAGCCTGGGCCGCACGCTCTGCGAGCCCTGCCCCTACTGCGACAACCGCGGCTACGTAAAATCGAGCCGCACCATCTGCTATGAGGTCTTCCGGGAGATCCGGCGCGCCTTTACCGGCGCTGATGAGAAGAAAGCGCTGGTGACCGTCAATTCCGTGGTCGCCGACATGCTGTACGATGATGAGCGGAGCGGGGTGGAAGAGCTGGAGAAGGAATTCCAGAAGAAGATCGTGATCAAGGCCGACCCGAACCTGCATCAGGAGCAGTACGAGGTCGTGATGGTGTAGCAGGCGAAGAACCCCAAAATGATATTACAAAAAGCCCTTTTCTGCGAGGAGAAGGGCTTTTTCTTTGCGCCGTGGGATCAATGCAAAGGGTAGAGATATCAATAACTACAGATCCATGTCTGGCCCAGTACTACCTGGACAGGAGGGCTATAGGATGTCGCCAATGGTTCGAGCTTGACAAAGCGACGTTTTCTCACTTATTATGCTTTGCAATAAAGCATGCTTGCGTTTGTTGGGAACTGCGAATGAGAACCCTTGCAACGCTTGGAGAATCGCATCGCCGTTCGATTCCCTTGCGCAGACGCGGTTATCGCGGCGGCGGATAATAGACGCAGACACAACATAGGAATCCTGCCTTTCTGCCGATGCAAGTCTCTTTGCCACGAGAGAAAAAGACCTCTCGAACAGTACTGTAAAATGATATGCTTTTCGAAACCCTGAGAATTTGGCCTTTCATACGCGAGCAAACCATCCGCATTGCGCGTGGTTTTGACAATCACTGGGGCCCTCTCGGCATTGTTCTTCTTCTTTCCTTCGCCGTTTATGCGCAGACGCTAACCTACGAATTTGTTTATGATGATACCATTCTCTACGTTAAGAATTCCCTGATAAAGGAAGTTCAGAACATTCCTGTTCTTGTGCAGCAGGAAGACACGTTTGATGGCCTCCATCCCGGATATTACCGGCCCTTAATTCCCCTTTCCTATGTTATTGACTATCAACTCTGGGGATTAAACCCTGCGGGTTTGCACTTCAGTAATATCCTTTTTCACCTTGCTGCCACCAGCCTTGTTTATTTTATCGCGCTCCGCTTGTTCGGTGTCTCGTCTGCTGCCATGATAGCAGCGCTGTTTTTCGGCCTGCATCCGATTAACACAGAATCTGTATCATTTATAACCGGCAGAAATAATATTCTCTGCACGAGCTTCATGCTCGCCGCAGCACTTTCCTATTATCACTATCGCAGTGGCGGCAAAGTCCGCTGGCTCGCAGTGTTTGCGTTGGTATATCTCGCGGGGCTGTGTTCAAAAGAATTTGCCATTATGCTTCCGTTTATACTGTTTTTCTCCGATGCGGTCCTGCGGCAGTTGGATAGGAAAGCCTGGATATCACTGGCTATGTCGGTAGCACTCATACTGCTGTATCTGACGATACGGTCGGCTATCCTCGATAGTGCGGCAGGAATAAAGATTTCTATCGCTGACGTGCCTCATCGACTGCCCGGCGCCTTGGATAACTTCATGGGCTATCTCAGACTATCAGTAGCGCCCTTCGGACAAAAAGCGTTGTATCCAGAGACCCAGCCGCAGGTATCCATCCACCTTATCATTCTGGAATTGGTTGTACTCGTTGGACTTTTGGCGCTCATGTATCACTTCAGAAATCTGGCATGGATCGCAATTTCTGTTGGCTGGTTTGTTCTTTCGCTGGCTCCGGCGCTGAATGTCATTCCTCTTTCCGGCAGTTATTTCGCTGAACGGTATCTCTATGTGGCTCTTCCAGGAATCGCTCTCATGGTCGGCGGATTATATTCATCATGGAGAGGCAATCGTGCATATGCCAGGATTATCCGGGGCTGCATCATACTGGTCCTCTGCATGCTGTCACTGCTCACGGTTCTTAGAAATCCAATATGGCGCAATGACGAAACGCTCTATACCGATATGGTTCGTACAAGTCCGTCAGCGTACAAAGGATGGTATCTTTTGATCGAAGAGTATAGAAAACAAGGACGACACGACGAGGCGGCAAGATACTGGAAACATTTAATAGAGATCATGAAAAAGCCTAAAGGTAGCGTAGAGAGTTGGTCGCATTTGACCAGCCCGCCCTCATCTTTGCAGTAAACAAATCGATCTGAGCCCAGGAAGCCAATGTGATTCCAGAGCATTTTAGGGACGCTGTTTTTATCTAGGCTTTCCTCTTTGTCCTTCTCCCTCTTCACACCTGACCAGCCCAGCCCACCCCACCCACATTATCATGCGGTCGATCCGTTCACAGGCTATGTCTTCGGAGCCACGCGCCCACTCTTCATCAAACAGATGGTGTACGTAAAATCATTAAGCAGAAACGAAATTCCGGGAAGTAGCAGAAAAAGGCAAGGTTGTTGATGAATGAATTTAAGGGTAATGATATTGGCGACCAAAATGCGGGATGCGAAATGCGGAATTGAAACCGGGGGCGACAAAAGCAGGGTCCGGGGAAACCGATCAGGGTGCTACGATGAGTGACTCGGGAATGCGGCGGGAGCAGCCGATCTTGCGGGTGTGCTTTTTCTTCTTCGTTGCCAGAAGCGCCCTGTCCGCAGCCAGAACCAGGTCACGGGCGTTGATCCCGTCAAGAGGGTAGGACGCGATGCCGATCGTGACCGACAGCGAATAGCGGCCTCCGGTCAAGCGCGAGAACCCTTCTTCGATCCCGTACCGGATCCTGTTGGCGAAGAGGTTGTATGCTTTTGCAAGGTTCGTCTCGGGCAGGATGATCGCCATCTCGTCGCCGCCGTAGCGCGAGGCCAGGTCGGTGCTCCTGATGGCCGAGCGGATCGATTCACCGAGAGCGGCCAGCGCCGCGTCTCCGGCCTGATGCCCGTGAGCATCGTTGAACTTCTTGAAGTCGTCCACATCGACGAGCGCCAGGGAGAATTCCCGGCCGTGCCGCTCTGCCCGCATTAGTTCCCTGCCAATGATGCTCTCGAAGCAACGTCGATTGAACAGACCGGTCAGGCTGTCCGTATTGGCCTGGTGCTTCATGGCGGTATGCGTCCGCGCATTGTGGATCGCGACGGAGGCGAAGGATGCCAGGATCTCGAGGGACTGAACGATGGAAGGGGAGAAGGTCCTCTGCGTAAAGTCGTCGACATAGAGAATGCCGACGATATCCTGGGAGAAGATGAGCGGCACGCAGACGAGCGATTTGACGCCTTCGCGCGCTGCGAGCGAATCGGAAAAGAAGGAAGCGTTCGTGGTGTCGTTGATGACCGTAACGCACCGCGTCTTGAGGATCCTGTCGGTCAGTCCGCCGCGCCTTACCGTCCATTCCCGGCTGGACAGGAACTGCCGGGAGAACCCTTTGGAGGCAGCGATGCGCATGGTGGCGGTAGCGGGTGAGTAGAGCGCGATGCTGCCTGCCGTGGTGTTCGTTACGTCCATGGCCTTTTTGAGCACCAGGGCGAGCGCTTTATCGAGATCGAGCTGAGATACGACCGACCGCGCGGAAGTGAGGATATCGAGCACCCGATCGTTCAGTTTAAGCACCGCCATAGGTATCGCCTTTATAAAAGACCGCCCATGCAAAGCAAACCGGACCAGATGTCCCGGACCCGAAATCCTGAGTAATTTATCACAGGAACTGCAGGTTGTCAATGAGTCTGGTGCGTCCCACGCGAACTGCAACTAACATCATTGTTCTGCTTTCTATGACCGCCTGCGGCGTGAAACTGTCGGGATCGACGATCGCAACATAGTCGATCAAGATCCCCGGCTCCCGCAGCAATTCGCTGCGCACCGCGCCCTGGATTACTGCAGCATCGCGCTGGCCTGTCTGGAACAACCGCTCTCCTTCGCTCAAGGCGCGCCAGACCGCAGCCGCAACGCGCCGCTCTTCCTTGTCCAGATAACTATTCCGTGAGCTCATGGCAAGCCCGTCGGGCTCACGCATTGTCGGCAGCACGACAACGTCGACATCGAGGTCCAGACCCGCAACCATGCGCTTGATCACCGCGCATTGCTGAAAGTCCTTTTGACCGAAATAGGCTTTGTGGGGCTGTACGATGTTGAACAGCTTTGCCACGATCGTTGCCACGCCCTTGTAATGGCCGGGGCGTACTGCGCCCTCAAGCACCTCGGAGATCCCTTCGACAACAACAAATACCGCAGGCTTTTCCGGATACAGGTCAGGGGCCTGCGGCATAAAGAGCAGGTCGACGCCAACAGCTTCACACTTTGCTCGGTCACCTTCAGCATCGCGGGGATAGCGGTCCAGGTCCTCGTGCGGCCCGAACTGCGTGGGATTCACAAAGATGCTCGCAACGACGACGTCGTTCTCGCTGCGCGCACGGCGCATGAGCGAAAGATGGCCCTCGTGCAGAAAGCCCATGGTCGGCACGAAACCGATCTTCTTGCCCTCCATCCGAAGAGCTCGTGAGAGCGACCGCATCTCGGCAATGGCGGTAATGACCTTCATGCTCCCGACCTCTCGGCCGTATGGCTCCCGCTGTTTCCCTTCATCGCCGCCGGTCCCTTGCGCCAGGCCGCGTTCGGTCCTTCTCCGCCTTGTCGGCTGCGGCGGCCTTTCGTGCCGCCCTGGCCTTCGCATCCTTCAGCCCGATGGTAACTCGCGCTATGCTGTCGGCAATGATCTCTTCCAGCTCGTCGTACAGCGCTGCTGTTCTTTCGGGATCGTCCGCCGGCGCCTCAGGGTCCTTCTGGGCATACTGCTGGGTGAGTTTTTGCAGTTGTGATGCCGAGTCCTCAAGATCGTGCATGGCATCGATGGCATCGTCGGAAAAATCGTTTTCCTTCGTGCTGCCCGTGTCAAGGCCCCGGATAAAGAACTGGACCATCGTCTGATCGTCGGACCCGCGTTGTTTGAAGCCCGCGTTGGTCGGCGCATACTCGGTCTCCGGGAAATAGCACGGCTCTTCTTCCGGCTGCCACCGGGAAATGAAGTTCCAGAGCGACATCAAGTCGGCCATGAGGCTGTCCGCGTCTTCTAGGCTCGAAAAGTCCGCTTTGTCCGCGTCGAACAAGAGCGGCAGGCACGAAGAAGGCAGGGCCGGCTTCGGCGCAGCCATGCAGCCGAAGAAATACCCGTAGAACTCATGGAGCGTCCGCTCGGAACCGACCGTCGCAAGCGCATCGCGCGTTGCCTGGTCGTCGTTGTAGTTGTCTATGGTATTGGGCATAATTGTTTTTCCTTTTAAATCGGCCAGAGTTTAGGATTTGCTTTGCGTCCTTTGCGAGCTTTGCGAGAGACGCCTTTAAGCAGTAGCTTTTCGGTTCCGGTTTTTCCGGAGTTGAATCAAGCCGCCGACTACTTCCCGCGCGACACTGGCACATAATACTGCGTTCCCTGCTTCATGGTCAGGATTTGTTTTACCAGGTCGTCCAGGTCCTCGCGGCGATGCACGAAATCGATGTCCGAGGTGTTGATGACGAGCAGCGGCGTTTCGGTGTAATGGAAGAAAAAATGGTTGTAGGCCTCGTTCACCTCGGCGATGTAATCGGGGTTCATCTCCTTCTCGTACGTCCGGCCGCGCTGCCTGATGCGCTTCAAGAGCGTATCCGTGTCGGCTTGGAGAAAGATGACCAGGTCGGGCTTTACGATCCGGGGCTCGAGCAACGTATAGAACTGCTCGTAGAGAGCGAGTTCGTGGTCGTTCAGGGTAAGGTGCGCGAAGATCCGGTCCTTGGCGAAGAGGTAGTCGCTGATCGTGATCCGCGTGAACAGGTCGGGCTGCATCATTTCCTGCTGCTGGCTGAACCGGTTCAGCAGAAAGAAGGTCTGGGTCTGGAACCGGTAGCGGTCGGGGTCGCGGTAAAAATCGGCAAGAAAGGGATTGTCCTCTGCGCGCTCGTGGATGAGCCGTGCGCCCAGCTCTTCTGCAAGGAGCGTCGTGAGGCTTGTCTTGCCGACGCCGATGGGCCCGTCGGTCACGAAGTATTTGGTATCGCGGCCGCCGGTCAGCTTCATGGTCATGGTGACGTTCCGTTCTCGTCGCAGCGCGTCACGCGCTGCCGGTCCTGCAGGTCGAAAAGCAGGTCCGCGGCGGTCTTCCGCAGCGTCGGATGAAAGGCCTGCGGAGCGATCTCGCAGAGCGGGACCAGCACAAATCGCCGGTCCTGCAGCAGCGGATGGGGGATGGTCAAGCGGGGGGTCTCGGTCGTTTCCGCGCCGTACAGCAGGATGTCCAGATCGATCGTGCGCGGCCCCCAGTGCGTCGTGCGTACGCGCCCCAGCTCTTTTTCGATCGATCGGCAACGATCGAGCAAGGCCTCAGCCGACAGGCCGGTCTCGATCTCCACGACTGCATTAACGAAGTCGTCCTGGTCTGCATGCCCGATCGGCTCGGTACAGTACCAGGAAGAGGTTCGGATGACACGGCCGCTGCCTGCCAGAAGGTCGATGGCCTTGCGGCAGTTGGCCTTTTTATCGCCCACGTTCGAGCCCAGCCCGATGTATGCAATGGTCGGCACGGAAGACACCTTGTCCTGCTGTGACGAGAGCTTATAGCAACAGATGAGCGAAAACCACCTCCCCAACCCCTCCTTGCCAAGGGGAGGTGAGGTGGGGTGGTTTGCGTATACAGTCTTGCAACCTGTGCTTAAAACTCGAACTGCAGCCCGCTCATCCGTTTTTTGAACTCGTTCAGCACGCGTTTTTCGTCGGCGAGACCTTTTGACTCAAAGGTCGCGGAAAAGCGGATGTACGCTCCTGCGTCGTCCCAGGGCACGGTGCTGATCAGCTTCTCGGTGATCAGGAACTCGGAAAACTCATCGGCGTTGGCGAAGCGACGTCCGTTCTTCACACCCTTCGGCATTTTCACGTAGAGGTAAAAGGTCCCGGCGGGCATCCTGGCATCGAACCCCATCCCTCGGAGCGTTGCCACGAGCGAGGTAAGCCGGCGCTCGTACTTGGCCTTGATCGTGTCCGTGATCCCGGGATGATCGAGCGCATACACGCCTGCCTGCTGGATCGCCTTGAACTGGCCGGAATCATAGTTGTCCTTCACGTTCCCGTATCCGGCGATGATCCGCTCGTTCCCGACCACGAAGGCAAGCCGCCAGCCCGTCATATTATAAGCTTTGGAGAGCGAGTGGATCTCGACGCCCACCTCTTTGGCGCCGGCAACGGACAAAAAGGACAGCGGTTTCGCTTTGTACGTCAATGCGGCATAGGCGGCGTCATGCACCACGATGATGTTGTTCGCTTTGGCAAATTTAACGACCTTCTCGAAAAAGGCCTTTGTCGCGCCTGCACCGGTGGGGTTGTTCGGATAATTGAGGTAGAGCAGCTTGGCACGGCGCCTGATATTCGCGGGGATAGCGTCCAGGTCGGGCAGGAAGCCCTTCTCCTGGACCAGCGGCAGGATATGGACGTCGCCTCCGTACCACCGCGTATGCGTTGCCATGACCGGATAGCCGGGGGCGGTCATGAGCGTCACGTCCCCGGGATTGATGAAGATCGCAGGGAACATGGCAAGCACGGGCTTGCTGCCGATGCCGTGCAGCACTTCTGTCGCAGGATCGATGCCCTTGACCTTGTACACCTTCGCCATATAGCGCGCGGCAGCTTCCTTGAACTCCGCGATGCCGTTGTCCGCATACCCGCGGTTCGCAGGCTTTGCCGCTTCCTGCTGCAGTTTTTTCACCACGCCGGGAAAGGCCATCTCGTCAGGCTCGCCCACGCCGAAATCGATCAGTTCCGCGCCGGGATTTGCAGCAAGTGCGGCCCGTTTCGCCCGCTTGATCTTCTCGAACTTGTAGATCTTCGTGTCCTTGCCGAACATGCTGCCGCCGAGCCGGTCGGCGAACAGGGACTGGATGTAGGTGTCTTTCGTCTTGCTCACGTAGGTAGTACTCCTTTTTCAATTTCGGATTGCGGATTTCGGATTGCGGAATAAAAGCTGGCCAGGGAAGAAACCCTCGTCTTTAATCCGAAATCCGCAATCCGAAATCCGCAATGACTCTGTTTTTCAGAGTCCCGATTCCTTCGATCCGAACTTCCACTTCGTCCCCGGGCACCATGGGGCCGATGCCTGCAGGCGTTCCCGTGATGATGAGGTCGCCGGGACAGAGCGTCATGATACCGGAGATAAAGCTCACGAGCCAATCGATACCGAAGATCAGCTGCGATGTCCGCGAGGACTGTTTCCGTTCGCCGTTCAGGTAGGACTCCACCAGAAGATCGCCGGGGTCAAGGTCCGTTTCGATCCACGGTCCGATGGGGCAGAAGGTGTCGAAGGACTTGGCGCGCGTCCACTGCCCGTCCTTTTTCTGCAGGTCTCGGGCTGTAACGTCATTGGCACAGGTGTAGCCGAGGATATGCCCGTAGGCTTCACCGGGCTTGATGGCGCTGATCCGGTCCTTGATCACGATGCCGAGCTCGGCCTCGTAGTCGACCTGTGAGCTCATCCGGGGGTGGACGATGGCATCGCCGGGGCCGATGACGGACGTGGGCGGCTTTAAAAAAATGATCGGTTCATCGGGGACCGGGAAGCCCAGCTCGCGTGCATGGTCCCTGTAGTTCAAGCCTACTGCCACCACCTTGGTCGGGCTGCAGGGCGGAAGCAGCCTAACCTGGGAGAGCGGATGGCGGGCTTTTCGCCGGGCAGGGGTAGAGAAGCAATCCCCTTCCAGCTCAACGACCTCATCGTTGACAAGGACGCCCCATACCGGCTCCGGCCTGCCCGCTGTTGCAAACCGTACGAACTTCATGGCCCGCTCCGTCCGCTTAAGACTACTTGCCGTCTATCCAGTCTGAGAGCGCATCCGCAGGCCGTGTACCGCTGAGCACCAGCCCGTCTTCACGCACCAGCGTGGGAGTTCCATTGAAATTGAGCGACTTTGCAAGGGCCTTGTTCTTTTCAACGGCTTCGTTGGAACATTTCGGCTCAGGAAGCGGCTTGCCGGTAAAGGCATCATCCAGCAGGGTCAACGACTTATCACACAGAATAGCCTGCACCTTCTTATACGCGTCCTTATGCATCTCAAGCGGGAACAGGAAAACATAGAAAGCAACATCCTTGCGTTTCGCCAGCACCAGCTTCATTTCCTCATGGAGCTTGCGGCAATAGGGACAGTCGGGGTCCGTGAACACCACAACCTTCTTTTTAGCGTTCCTGGGTCCCAGGACCACCGCGTCTTTCAGCGGAATCTTGCTGAAGTCCACTTTGCGTTCCGGCGCCGGTTTGCCGATCGAATCGATCGGCACGATCTGGCCGGCGACCAGGAACTTTTTCGAAAAATCGATGTACAGCGTGCCTTTTTTTTCACCGGCTTCAACCTCCACCTGCCACAGCCCCTTGGCAGGAGACAGTTTTACCTCGGTGACCTGCCCGTTCGGGGCGATCTTCTTGATGATCTCTTCGGCTTCTTTTTTTTCCAGTTTGTGGCAGTCACTGCAATTGCCGGCGCACCCTTCGTGGCTCGAGAACGCGTTCGTGGTGAACGGCACGAAGAAGGCCAGCCCCAGGGTCATGACGAAGATAAATCTTTTCATTTTATAGCTCCTTGTTCTGGACAAATATCGATGATGTCAGCGATTTCTCAACCGGTGGTACCCGGTGTTATTTCAATCCCAGCACATCCTGCATATCGTACAAACCGGGCTTCTTGCCCATGACCCACTTGGCCGCGCGCACTGCGCCGGCCGCAAAGGTGTCCCTGCTGTGCGCCCGATGAATGATCTCGATCCGCTCGCCCTTGCCAGCGAACATCACCGTATGCTCGCCCACGATGTCGCCGGCGCGCAGCGTCTGGATGCCGATCTCCTTCTTCGAGCGCTCGCCGATCATGCCCTTGCGCGCATACACGCCGACCTCTTCGAGGTTCCGGTCGACCGCCCGGGCGAGCACCTGCGCCATCTTCATGGCAGTGCCTGAGGGAGCGTCCTTCTTCATGCGATGGTGCGACTCGACGATCTCCATGTCGTAATCGTCGCCGATGGTCCGGGCGATCTCGTCGAGGATCTTGAAGCAGAGGTTCACGCCGATGCTCATGTTCGGAGAAAGCACGCAGGGGATCTTCTGGACGTAGGTGTTGACCACGGCAAGCTGTTCCTTGGTGAAACCCGTCGATCCGATCACCGCAGCCTTGCCCAGCTCGGCGCAGAGGCGAAGATGCTCGAGGCTGGTCTCGGGAGTGGTAAAATCGATCAGCACGTCCCCGGCTTTGAGCGCGGCAGCCAGATCGTCGCTGATCTTGACCCCCGTGGCGGGAACGCCTGCCGGGCCTCCCGCATCCTGCCCGAGGAGCGCATGGCCTTTTCTTTCCAGTCCCCCGCTCAGGGCAATGCCCTCCGAGGTCGAAAGCACGTTGATGATGCGCGAGCCCATGCGGCCTGCTGCGCCGGTTACGATCGTTTTTATCATGATAAACCTCTTTTCAACCACGTAAAAATTAAAGTTAACAAGACTATTTTGTTCAGGCTGTACGTGTTTCAGGTATTTGCCTTATGAGATCAACCCGTACTCCTTGAGCGTCTTTTTGAGCTTGTCCTTGTTCGCATCAGCCATGGGGCAGAGCGGCAGACGGAACTCTTCCGAGATCTTGCCCATAAGCGCCAGCGAGGTCTTGGCCGGGATCGGGTTCGTTTCGATGAACATGGCCGTGTGCAGCGGTTCCATCTTGTAGTGGAACTTCAGCGCATCCTCCATCTTGCCGGCAAAGAACGCGTCGAACATCCCGGCGCAGTCGGCCGGCGCCACGTTCGCGGTCACCGATATGGCGCCCACGCCGCCGATGGCGAGCATGGGCAGCGTCGTGAAATCATCGCCCGAAAGCACGTCGAAATCCCTGCCGCAGAGCCTGATGACCTCGCTGATCTGCTTGAGATCCCCCGTGGCCTCCTTGAGACCGACGATGTTCTTCAGCTCCCGCAGCCGCGCCACGGTGGAAGGCAGCATGTTCACGCTCGTTCTCCCGGGCACGTTGTACAGCACGACCGGGATATCGACGGCCTCGGCCACATGCTTGAAATGACGATAGAGCCCTTCCTGCGTGGGTTTGTTGTAATAGGGAGTAATGAGCAGTACGCCGTTCGCCCCTGCCTTCTGCGCGTACTTCGTGAGTTCCACGGTCTCGCTCGTGCTGTTCGAGCCGGCGCCGGCAATAACGGGTACGCGCTTGTTCACGGTCTGCACCGTGAACTCGACCACGCGATGGTGCTCCACATGGGAAAGCGTTGCCGATTCACCGGTCGTGCCGCACGGTACGATCACGTCCGTCCCGCTCTTGATCTGGAACTCGATCAGGTCGCCGAGCGCCTTCTCGTCCACCTTCCCGTTCTTGAACGGCGTCACCACTGCAACCATTGATCCTTTGAACATTCCTGCCTCCTTGGCACACAACGTGGTTATGATAGAAATGGGGTTCGAGTCCCGGAGCACTGGTTTTCGACTCGACCCTCAGAACTCGTCTACGCGAACAAAACTCCCTCGCAGATCACCGCGGCCTCGCCTTCGAGGTAAATGGCCCCGAATCCTTCGGCATCCCCTTCGAAGGTGATCGTCAGCTTTTCTCCGCTTCGCGTCGTCACCTGGACCGGCGATGCGGCCATCCCGAGAGAACCCGCAATGAGCGCTGCTGCCACGGAACCGGTGCCGCATGCCAGGGTCTCGCCCTCGACGCCGCGCTCATAGGTCCTGATCTTGAGCTTGTGCTTCCCCTGCACCTGGACGAAGTTCACATTCGTGCCAGCAGGCTTGAAAAGGTCGTGATAGCGTGTGCGCCTCCCGACAGCGTCAACGTCTTCCGTTGCGAGATCGGCGGACAGATAGACGACGTGGGGCACGCCGGTATTGATAAAATGACCCGTGCGCGCACCGCCGTCAAAGGGAATAGAAATATTCTGGCGCAAAAGGCCTGCGTCCGTAAGCTGCACTTTTACGGTCTCTGCTTTGACCTCGGCCCGGATAATGCCGGCAAGGGTCTCAAAGGCCATGGTCTTTTTCGCGATCTTTTTCAGGAACGCAAAACGCGCGGCGCAGCGCGACCCGTTCCCGCACATCTCGGCCTCGCTTCCGTCGGCGTTAAAGAACCGCCACTTGAAGTCCGCTTTGCGGGACGGCACGATCACGATCAGCCCGTCGGCGCCGACGGAGTAATGGCGGTCGCATACGGTCCGGGCAAGCTCCTTCAGGCTCTTCCCCTTCAGGATCCCCTTCCGGTCGTCGACCAGGATAAAATCGTTCCCGCTCCCCTGCATTTTATAAAACGGTATCTTCTTCATAGCTTTTTCCCTGTGTTCAGTTTCTCATTCCGCATTCCGCATTCCGAAATCCACAATTGTCAGTCCAGCCACCGCGGGACCTTCTCTCCCCGGACAAGCTCGCTGTAGGTCTCGCGCTCACGCACCACGAAGTAGTCATTGCCTCTGACGATCACCTCGGCTGCACGGGGCCGGGAGTTGTAGTTGGAGGACATGGAAAAACCATATGCCCCCGCCCCCAGCACAGCAAGATAATCACCCGGCTGCAGTATCGGCAGGCTCCGGTCCTTTGCCAGGAAATCTCCGGACTCGCAGATCGGACCGACCACGTCGTAGGTCTCGTGCGCGGCTGACTTCGGTTCCTTCAGCGGCTTGATATCATGGTAGGCGTCATAGAGGCTTGGCCGGATAAGGTCGTTCATGCCCGCGTCCACGATCAGGAACTTCTTTTCCCCGCTGTCCTTGCGGTAGAGCGCCCGGGTCACCAGGATGCCGGCGTTGCCCACCAGCGCCCTGCCCGGTTCCATGACGATGGTGCAGCCGCTCGCCTTCAGCATCGGCGTGATGGCCGCGGCCACCTCTTTCGGAAGCGGCGGGGTCTCATCCTTGTACACGATGCCGATACCGCCGCCGATGTTAATGTGCGTGATGTCCATGCCCGCGGTCCGCAGCTCCTTCACAAATCCGACGAGCTTCTCGAGCGCGTCGATAAAAGGCTGGACCTCGGTGATCTGGGAACCGATATGCTGGTGCACGCCGACCACTTCGATGTTCGAAAGCCCCCGGGCGATCTGATAATACTCCAGCGCCTCTTCGATGGGGATGCCGAATTTGTTCTCCTTGAGCCCCGTCGAGATGTAGGCATGCGTTTTGGGGTCGATGTTGGGATTCACCCGCAGCGCTATCCGGGCCTTTGCATGCATCTCGTTCGCTGCGCGGTCGATGGCGATCAATTCCTCGCCTGACTCCACGTTGAACATGAGAATGCCGACCTTCAGCGCATATTCGATTTCGTCTCGCCGCTTGCCCACGCCGGCATAGACGATCTTTTTCGGGTCGATGCCGGCCCGGAGCGCCCGGAACAGTTCGCCGCCCGAAACGATGTCCGCCCCGGCCCCTTCCTTGCCGAGCACCCGGAGAACGGCGCCATTGGAGTTCGACTTGAGCGCAAAGCAGATGACGTTCGGAACGCCTGCAAATGCGCTGTCAAAAGCACGATAGTGGCTTGCAAGCGTTTTGCTGCTGTAAAGGTAGAACGGCGTGCCTACCCGCTGGGCGATCTGGCTGACCGGCACCCCCTCGCAGTACAGTTCCCCGTTCTTATAGAAAAAATCATGCATGGTAACAACCCTTCCGGCTGAACAGGGCCATCGGTCCCCTGAAGCTCATAGCAATTGTCCGTTCCTTTTCAGGCTTCCCTCAGCGAAGCTTTTCCGGGATGGCCGCCTGCTCCTTGGAAGGCAGGCTTTCGTTGCCCGACTGGTCCACGGCGGTCACGACATAATAATAGGACCTGCCGGCGTCCACGGTCTCGTCGGAATAGGTCGTCCGGGCGAGCGGTTTGTCATTCAACCGATTACGGTCCCGTCCGCCCTTCGAAGAGCGGTAGATATAGTAGCCCGCAATGTCCCCCTCACTGTTTTCGTTCCAGGTGAGGAACACCCTGCCGACACCCGGGACGACGGTGAGGCCCGTGGGCTGCTTGGGCGGCGTTACTTTGCGCGGCGTTGCAGTCGCTTCGGGAGAGTCCAGGCTCTCTTTCCAGGGCAATGCCGGGCTGTCCACGGCGCGAACGGTATAGAAGTAGGTCTTGTCGTTCTTCGCGGTCCCATCCTTATAGGATGTCGTTCTGAGAGGCTCCTTGTTCAGGGGCGCTTCCCCGTACGCCCCGGCATCATCACGCCGGTATACGTTATATCCGATAAAGCCGTCAAAAACACTGCCGTCGGCCCTCGTCGTGACCGTCTCCCAGGCAAGTTGCACGCTCTCTTCCCCGCCAACTGCCGTTACCGTGCGGGGCGGGGCAAGCGACAAAAGCGGTGCGGTCCGGACCTCCAGTGAAGGGGAGGCAACATCGCCTTTTATCCCCAGGGCAATGACCCGGTACGCATACACCCGGCCGTACTTCAAAGGGCCGTCGCTCCAGAAGACCGTTCCGTTCCTGATCGAGGCGGGTGCAGGATCGGCGATCGCCAGTTCCGCCACCTGGTGAAAGCGGGCCCGCTTCCGGTCCTGTTCTATCTCTGCGCGGAAGACCCGGAACCCGAAGAGATCTGCGGGGCTCATGTTCTTGCCCTCGGCATTTTTTGTCGGCACCGGCCACGACAGGTGCACAAAGGCGTCGCGCGCCACTGCTTTGAGGTCATGCACCGTTTCGGGCCGGGGGCTGGCAGGCGTAAGCGGAGCGGTCTTTCTTCCGCACGAGGCGATCAGCGCAACCGCCACGGCCAGACCGGCTGCCAGGAACCACCCGGACCGGATGTTCATCGCTGCTTCTTGAGCGCGGCGAGGCGTTTCTTCAGATTCGCCGGCGCCGTTCCGCCCTCCGACGTCCTTCTGCCGACCGACGCTTCGATCGACAGCGCCGCATACACGTCGTCGCGGATCAAGGATGACAATTTTCTGTATTCCGCAAGCGGCAGTTCCGCCAGGCCTGACTGCAGTTCCAGGCAGCGCAGCACCGCCCTGCCCACGACCTCGTGCGCCTGCCGGAAGGGCATGCCCTTTTTCACCAGATAGTCCGCCAGGTCCGTGGCGGTAATGAAGCCGTCCTCCGCCGCCTTGCGCATGGCATCCTTGTGCACCGTGATGCCCTTCAGCATCTCGATATATACTGCGAGCGAACGCGTCACCGTTTCTGCAGAATCGAAAAGCGGCTCCTTGTCTTCCTGCATATCGCGGTTGTATGCCAGCGGCAGGCCCTTCATGAGCGTCAAGAGCGCGGTGAGGTTTCCGTAAACCCTGCCGGTCTTGCCGCGCGTAAGCTCCGCCACGTCGGGGTTCTTTTTCTGCGGCATGATCGATGAGCCCGTGGTGAAACCGTCCGAGATCGTTATGAACCCGAACTCCGACGACGACCAGAGCACCAGCTCCTCGGACAGGCGCGAAAGGTGCATCATGATCTGGGCGCAGGCAGCCGCGAACTCGATCGCAAAATCCCGATCCGAGACGGCGTCCATGCTGTTCTCGCAGATGCCTTCAAAGCCCAGCTCCCGGGCCACGAATTTCCGGTCGATAGGCAGCACCGTGCCTGCCAGTGCCCCCGCGCCGAGCGGCATCACATTGACCCGGCGGAAGCAGTCCTCAAGACGGCCCCGGTCGCGCGAAAACATCTCATAGTAGGCCAGCAGATGGTGCCCGAGCAGAACGGGCTGCGCCCGCTGCAGATGGGTGTAGCCCGGCAGCACCACGTTCTGATAGCGGTCGGCCAGGGCAACGAGCACCTTTTGGAGCTCCGCGAGCAGGTCGTGGGTCTCGGTGATCACATCGCGCAGATACATCCGAATGTCCAGGGCGACCTGATCGTTCCTGCTCCGCGCGGTGTGCAGCTTGCCGCCCACGGGGCCGATCTTCTCGATAAGCCGCGTCTCGATGTTCATGTGAATGTCTTCGAGCGCGATGCTGAAATCGAAGGTGCCTGCAACGATCTCGGCAAGGACCTCCTGCAGCCCGCGGGTGATCTGGCCTGCCTCTTTTTTTGAGATAATGCCGGTCTTGGCCAGCATGGCCGCATGGGCTATGCTGCCCGCAATGTCATAGGGGTACAACTGCCAGTCGTAGGGTATCGAAGCCGTGAACTCCTCCACGAGCGCATTCGTCGCCTCGGTGAAGCGTCCGGCCCAGGGCTTTGCCTTGCCTGCGGCTTTTTTCGGTGCTGTCTTTTTAAGGGTCTTCGTTTTTTTGGCTGCCATATTGTTTCAAAAACCTCTAAAGTCTTTTGACACTGATCTTCACTGACAAAGCTATGATAAACCACTACGGTTTTAAATCATATTTTTTCAGTGTCCCTCAGTGTCAAATTCTTTCTTTTGTTATCTTGATGATCTACTTTTGGGCCTGGGAAGCCTTGTTCCCTATCCTGAGCCGCAAAGCGTTCAGGCGGATGAAGCCTTCGGCGTCCTTCTGGTTATAGACCCGGTCGGCTTCGAAGGTCGCAAGCTCGGGATTATAGAGCGAAACAGGCGACTTGCGGCCCACGGTATCGCAGTTCCCCTTATAGAGCTTGATCCTGGCCGTGCCGGTCACGTTCTTCTGCGACTCATCGATGGCGGCCTGGAGCATCTGCCGCTCCGGCGCGAACCAGTACCCGTAATAGACGAGCTCGGCATAGCGCGGAACAAAACTGTCCCGAAGATGCATGGCCTCGCGGTCCATGGTGATGGACTCTACTGCCCGGTGCGCCGCATGGAGGAGCGTGCCGCCCGGCGTCTCGTAGACCCCGCGGGACTTCATGCCCACGTAGCGGTTCTCCACGAGATCGACGCGGCCCACGCCATGCGCTCCGGCAAGGCGGTTCGCCTCTGCCAGAAGCGCTGCAGGCGAATAGTTCTTTCCATTGATCGCAATGGGATCGCCCGCTTTATATTCCACTTCGACATACTCAGGCCGGTCCGGCGCTTTTTCAACAGGCACGGCCATGGTATACATGTCGGCCGTTGATTCGGTCCAGGGGTCTTCGAGCACCCCGCCTTCATAGCTGATATGGAGCAGGTTCCGGTCGGTCGAAAAAGGCTTGGCCTTCGTCGCGGTCACCGGGATCTTGTGCTTTTCGGCATAGGCGATCAGCTCTTCGCGGCCCTTCATGGTCCATTCGCGCCAGGGCGCGATGATCTTCACGTCGGGCTTGAGCGCAAAATAGGTGAGCTCGAACCGGACCTGGTCGTTCCCCTTGCCCGTGGCGCCATGGCAGACCGCATCAGCGCCTTCCTTGACCGCAATCTCGATCTGGCGCTTCGCGATCAACGGCCGTGCGATCGACGTGCCGAGGAGGTAGCGGCCTTCATAGACCGCGTTCGCCCGCAGCATGGGGAACACGAAATCCTTCACGAACTCCTCGCGGAGGTCGTCGATATAGATCTTGGAGGCGCCGGTCCTGATGGCCTTGTCCCTGAGCGGCTCAAGCTCCTCGCCCTGGCCGATATCGGCAGTGAAGGCGACCACTTCCGCGCCATAGGTCTCTTTGAGCCAGGTGATGATGACCGACGTATCGAGCCCGCCGGAATAGGCAACAACGATCTTGTTAATAGCTTGCTTCAATTAAATTCTCCGAATAAACTGGGGCCAGGGTCCAGTAGCCAGGGTCCAGGACTTCAAAACCCTGAACCCCGGCCCCTGGCCCCCGGACCCTTTATTTAGCCTTCTACTATCTTCACCTTCATCTCAACACGCTCGTTCGGGTTGTCATTCTTGTCGCGGGGAACGGCGACGATCTTGTCCACGACCTCGATCCCGCTCTCCACTTCGCCGAAGACCGTGTACTGCCGGTCCAGGAACGCGGAGTCCTTTACGCAGATGAAGAACTGGGAGCCCGCGCTGTCGGGGCTTTGTGCGCGGGCCATGGACAGGGTCCCCCGCTTGTGCGGCCGCGCATTGAACTCGGCCTTGATCATGTAACCGGGACCGCCCGTGCCGTGCTTGCTCTTGTTCGCGTCCTTGGAGTTCGGGTCGCCGCCCTGGATCATGAAGCCCGGGATCACCCGGTGGAACGTGGTGCCGTCATAGAATCCCTTGGTGGCCAGGTCAATGAAGTTCTTCACATGCCCCGGCGCAACATCAGGAAAGAACTTCAGGGTGATGCTGCCGAAACTGGTCTCCAGTACTGCCTTGGTATCCGCCATGATTACATTCTCCTCACTGTTTTAAGGCAGGGTTCAGGGTCCAGGGTCCGGGGGCCAGGAAACGAACTTGCTGCATCCTGTACCCTGTACCCTGACCCCTGTACCCTGTTATTTTCCCTCTACGACCTTCACCTTCATCTCGATGCGTTCATTCGGCTTGTCCATGCGATTCCGCGGCTGTGACACAATCTTGTCAACAACGTCCATGCCGCTTACGACTTCTCCGAAAACCGTGTACTGCCTGTCAAGGTCCGGCCGGTCGGCTACGCAAATAAAAAACTGGGACCCTGCCGTGTCGGGCATATTTGTCCGAGCCATGGAGAGCGTCCCTCTCTTATGGGGTCTTTCGTTAAACTCGGCTTTGATCGTGTAGCCGGGACCGCCCGTGCCGTTCCCGCTGGGGTCGCCGCCCTGGATCATAAAACCCGGGATCACGCGGTGAAATATCGTGTTATTGTAAAAGCCCTTTTTGGCGAGCTCCAGGAAGTTCTTCACATGGATTGGCGCGACGTCGGGAAAGAACTTCAGGGTGATGTTCCCGAACCTGGTCTCGAGCACCGCCGTGGTCGTCGACATCTTCTTGATCTCTTGCGGCGTTGGGGCCGTCGGCGCCTGCTGGGCGAACCCCGGCGACACCGTGAGCACGGCAACTGCAACGATGAATGCAATAACGATGTTTTTCATGCGATCGAGCCTCCTCAAAGTATGTAATCGTCTGATTGTACGGCAAAATACGAGCGAGATACAGTTTTACCAGAATCGTGGAAGGTTGTCAAACAAAACGTGGCCCGCAGGTGGCTGGATGCTGACGGAAATCCCTTTTCAATCGTGCTATCATATAAACACGGGATCGTGCAGCTACGGTGTTGAAAAACGGTGAAAAATATGCTGCGTTGTGCACGAAACCCATATTCATCCATTGACTGAAAGACAAACGAGCTGGTATACTCTAGCGAGATGCAAAAAGAGGGCTGCCATGACCGGGCAACGCGATGAACGGCGGAGTTTTGTGAGGGTCCCCTTCAACACGGAGGTGGTGATCACAGCCGGGAACTGGTCGCTCCGGACCCAAGGCGGCATTGATATCAGCATGAGCGGCATCCATCTCACCGGGCTGGTCCGGACCGACACCGCGAGGCCCCTTCCGGGGACCTCCTGCAGGATAAGCGTCCATCTGCAGGCAACCGGCCACCGGCTGGCGATCGAGGCCGAGGGAAGGATTATACGGTCAGAGCCGGGCGACCTGGCCGTGGAATTCATCGAGATAGAGCTCGACAGTTATCAGCATCTGCGCCAGCTCATCCTGAACAACGCCGGAGACCCCGACGGAGCGGAAAAGCAGTTCAATGAGCATCACGGCATCAGGCGAACGTAGGCAGGCAAACGGAACACGATGATCCCCAACAACGAAAGGAGACGCATATGGTGCAGAAAGCAAGCAGCAAACTGACGGACCTGATGAACAAGGCCATCGCCCGGGAGATCCAGGTCACGGTCCAGTATATGTGGCAGCACATCATGGCCAAGGGCCTGAACTCTGCCGAGATCGCCGACGTTTTCGAAGAGGTCGCCATTTCTGAAATGAAGCACGCGGAAAAGATCGCCGAGCGGATCTTCTATTTCGACGTCGTCCCTACGACCAAGCCGGATCCCATCAAGGTCGGCGGCAGCATTACGGAGATGCTGGAAGCCGATGCCAAAGCGGAAGAAGAGGCAATCGAGCTCTACAAGGAGATCATCAAGCTGGCCCAGGCAGAAGGCGACAGCACGACGCGTCTGCTCTTCGAGCAGATCCTGTCCGATGAGGAAGACCATCACGACAAGTTCACCACGCTGCTGGGACGGTAAGCTCGTTCATGCGTGCAGATCTGTTCGGCATCAAACGAAAGGACCGGGGCAGTAGTCCCGGTCCTTTTTCTCGTGCGCCCCATCGTTGCCCGAGGCATTCCAAACGTTCCTGCTCACGACCCTCGCTGCACTTGTTCATCAAGGTTATGGGGATGGTCATGCTCATGGCCTGTGCTTTTTCGCTCCCCGCATCCGCCCAAATGGCCGGCGATCCGCCGGACACCCTGCCCGCATTATACTCGCCCTACTCGGCTACGACGGCAACGGAGCAAAAAGATCAGACTCCCGTGCCGTTCCGGCAGGAGGACCAGGTCCCCTCTGCCCCTCAAGGCACTACGTTCCTGGACACCTTCCATTCCAACGTAGCGAATAATATTCTGCAAACCGCCACGTGGCTTGATTCTTTTTTTTACGACCCCCGTTACACCGAAGAGAAGAACGCGACCCGCGCGGTCGTCCGGAACCAGGTTTTTCTCGAGGAGCACGCCCACCTGTCCTTCCAGAGCAAAATGCAGTTCGTCCTGATCCTTCCCCAGCTCCAGAACAAGGCTCACCTCATTCTCGCCGGAGACCCCAATGAGGACAACCCGAGTCCGCTGGGGCAGAGCCTGCAGACATCTTATGCGCCGGTCCAGAACACCAACCGGAACGCGACCGCGGCTATCGGTTATCAGGTCAAGGCGGGCGAACGCCGCAACATCAACGTCAAGGTCGGGATCCGCCGCCGCCATGACGGGAGTTTCGCCATGTTCATTCGCCCCTATTACCGGCGGCTCTATCATATGGATGGCTGGGACCTGCGGTTCACCCAGGAATTCCCCTATTGGACAGATATCAAGTGGTCTTCATCAACGACGGTTGACGTGGAACGGCCCCTGGGTAAAACCTTCTTTTTCCGCACCTCCCTGAACGGCAGCTGGTATGAACATCAACCGGGGTACTACTATGGACTGCTCTTCTCGGTGTCCCAGCCCCTCAGCACGACCAGCGCGCTGGTCTACGAACTGGGAAGCACTTTCCAGACAGGCGCCGACGACCTGCTGACCGCGGTGGCGGTCAACACCCGTTATCGCCGGCGTGTCTGGCGTGACTGGATGTACTTCGATATTACGCCGCAGGTGCGCTTCCCGCGCGAGCGGCGGTTCAATCCCGTGCCGGGGATACTGTTCGCGCTTGAGGTGCAGTTCGAGCAGGGTAAAGGAAGGCTTTGAACCTTAAAAAATCATTTGGACACGGATAAACACGGACACATTCGGATAACACTGACGACAATACAATAGCGACGATTCACGGTAAAAATCAGGGCTAAATGCTTTTTTCAGGTGGAAGATTTACTCGAGCGAAAAAACGAAGTTGATAGTCTTGTCGGTCCTGCGTTCATCCGCCCCTTCAGTATCAAAGAGCTCTTCTTAAGATCATTCCACCGTTTACCATAGATAGTTGAGGGGGTTCTGGGGAACGCCGTTCTTGCGGATCTCGAAGTGGAGGTGGGGGCCCGTCGTGCGGCCCGTATTGCCGACCCTGGCGATGATCTGGCCTTTTCTGACGCTCGTTCCTGCAATCGTAAGGATCTGGGAGCAGTGTCCGTAGAGGGTTGAGTATCCATCCTTATGGCTTACGATGACGAATTTGCCGATATGCTCGCCTTCGCCGGTCTGGAGCACCATGCCTGCGGCAGCAGCGTCGATGCGCGTTCCCGTGGATGCCGCAAGGTCGATGCCCGTGTGTCTGCCGCGGAAACCGCCCACCGGGTGTTTGCGCATTCCCATGGCCGACGTGATCCTGCCGGGCAGGGGCGAGCCGAAAATGCCGCGCAGGCCGTACTGCGCCGACATCTCCTCGCTCAACCTGACCGGTTTCGCGCCGGGAATGAAAAGCTCGAGCCCGGAGACCAGAATATGCTTTGGCTTGAGGTTGTTCAGCACGGAAATGGATGTGGCAGCCACGCTATAGAGTGCCGCGATCGTCGCCGCACTCTCCCCGGCCTCTGTCAGGTGAAGAACGCCCCGCTGGTTGGGGACACGGATCGTCTGGCCTTGTGCAGCGCTCAGATGAGCGATGCCCCGGTTCGCGCCCACGATCGAGTCGATGTTCACTTGATACTGTTTTGCCACCTTCCAGAAGTTTTCCTTCTGTGCGATGGTATGCTGTGCGATCTCGAGGCCCGCTGCTTTCCATCCTGTTTCGATCTCTGCCTGCGTAACGGTGCGCGACGCGGTGATCCGGCGGTCGACCTGCAGGCCGAGCAGAGCCGCGCACGCCATGATGACGGCGAACAGGGCAAACGACCTCCAGCGCATTTCAGGGGTAAGGAATCTTCTCATAGGGGTCTGCATAACTTAAAAGATAAGGCTCTTTTCCCAACAGCGGTCGCGGGGCTGGAATTTATGCCGAACTCAGATCGTGCCCGTTGATACGCCTGCTGCGGCGTTTCTCTGCATTGTAACAACAGCATCTCCAGGGTGAACCTGGTTACTGCGGAGGCGGAACATATCCCGGTATCCGGGAGAACACAACCTCATCAATCTGTGCGGGAAGGAGATATTGCTCGGCATAGTGTAAGTATATTTTTTCGCTGATGAATATGTCAAAAAGGTCCGGATCGATATACCCCTGCTGCTTCATGGAACCCAGTTCGCAAAGGGACTCCATGAGCGTCTTTCCTTTTTTATAGGGACGGTCTCTCGCGGTCATGGCCTCAAAAATATCCGCAATAGCGATGATCCTCCCTTGCACGGGAATCTCCTCTTTCGTGAGTCCTTTTGGATATCCCTTCCCGTCCATGCGCTCGTGATGTGCTTGTGCAAAAGCAGGCACGTTCCGCAACGATTTCGGGTAATGCAGGGATTCAAGCATTTTTATGGAGGTCTCCACATGCTGATTAAGCACCAGCCGCTCAGCCGGCGTAAGCGTGCCCTCAGCGAACGTGAGCATGTACACGTCGGCTTCAGACAGGATGGGCTCCTCCCTGCGATCAGCGTTTACCCATCGGTAGGTCAGAGCAATCTTTCTTATTCTTTCTTTACGGCTCTCGTCCATAACGGTTCCCCCGCTGTTGCAGGTCCGCACGAAATCCCTGTCCATGTCGATCTGTTCAAGGAGTTTTTCAAGCTCTTTTTGTTCCGCGGAAAAATCCTCCCGGCGTCCCTTCGAAAACGCATCGATCTGTTTTTGTAAAAATGCAATCTGTGCATTACGCTTGAGGACCTCAAAGCGTGTATCAAGGACGTGTATCCGGTCAAATATGGTCTCGAGCCTTGTCGCCTTGTCCGCTATATGTACCGGAGTGGTCACCTTCCCGCAGTCATGCAGGAGCGCGGCAACTTTCAACTCGTACAGCTCCTCTTGTGACAGCGTAAAGTCCCTGAAGACGCCTTCTTTTTTATTGGAGACGGCCTCTGCGAGCATCATGGTCAATTCGGGAACACGTTTGCAGTGACCGCCCGTGTAGGGGGATTTTTCGTCAATCGCCGTGACAATGAGTTCGACCAGCGAGTCAAAAAGCTCCTTGAAATCTTCGATCAGCCTGTTTTTCGACAATGCAACTGCGGCCTGGGATGAGAGGGTCTCCAGCAGACGCTGATCTTCGTACGAGAACGGCACGACCTTTCGAGAAATCCTGTCTTGTGCGTTGATAAGTTGAAGAACGCCGACGATCTCATTTTCGTGGTTTTTTACCGGAACGCTGAGAAAAGAATGGGACCGGTACCCGATGGCTCTATCGAACTCACGATGAGGGGAAAAG
>Ga0334722_10001027_pt1 | contig 36972 bp, 26 predicted proteins | sample C3_bottom_MG_FD_207210 | JGI IMG/M metagenome (GOLD analysis project Ga0334722, IMG submission 207210) | Sediment microbial communities from Yellowstone Lake, YNP, Wyoming, USA - C3_bottom | ecosystem: Environmental > Aquatic > Freshwater > Lake > Sediment | place: USA: Wyoming | collected... | reverse complement strand
CCCCCCACTTCTATTTGCACCAAGGAGTGGCGGAACATCCGTCGGGTTCGGGCTTCGTTACGCTTAAGTAGAGCCAGGGGGCATGGGCGGCCTCCTGCCGAGGTCCCCCGGCGCCTCCCCGAGGTAGCTCCATGAGCACCGTATCCAACGCGGCCATCCCTGCGGCCCTCCTCCTACTCACAGGCCTCGCCCCCCTCCTGCCCGCGGCGGGGGACCCGACGGAGGGCCCGGATCCATGGGGTCCGCAGTACCGCGCGGCGACGTGGTCTTTCGACATGCCCCAGTATGCGCTCGAGAACGCGACGATTGGCGGGGGTGAGGCGACACTGGCGACGACTGCGGGGGCAATCACCTGGACCGCAGGACCGGACTTCACCGCCAATGCGAGCGCCGAGAGCGGGATCACCGCCATTCCCACGGGGCTCTCGCTGGCGGGGGACCCCGGCGAGCTCGTGGCGAACGGGGACTTCGCGAGCCCGGCCGGGTGGACGACGGCCTCCGCGACGAACGTGTTCTCGGGCATCGCGGGGGTGGCGGCGATGGGCGGAAACGCCGGGGCGTCGCCCGTCCTCTTCGACGGGATGAACGGCACGGCGAATTGGGTGGCCCAAGGATCGGGGGCCTCCCTCTCCCTGAACATGACGGACTTCGTGGAACCGAGCGCGTCGATCACGGTGACGTGGAACCCTCTCTTCCCTGCGCAGTACGGTGGCGCACAACGTGCCCTAGGCGGGGCAAACTGGTCTGGCTACACGGGCCTTCGCGTGTGGACCAACACCTCCGAGTCCGGGGCCCAAGTGTACATCGAGATAGTGGACACGGCCTTCACCCTCTGGGACAGCCTCCCACAACAGCCCGTTGCCAACGTGTGGGAGGCGCACGACTTCGACTTCCCTGCGGCGGGGATCGACCTCACCTCATTGCTGTCCGTCGAGTTGCGCTTCACGAATCTCACAGGCGGCACCCGCAATGCCAACGTCGACAACCTCACCTTCTACACCCGCACCGCCTTCAACGAGACCGCCGCGATCAACCAGACCGTGACGAAGACGCTCGCCACCGCGGCGCGACCCGGCGAGGCCCGGCTCCGGTTCGACCTCACCGCCGTGGCCGCCTCGAACGTCACTGCCAATCTGGACGTCACCCTCTCGAACGCGTCGGGCACCTTCACCGCCACGCTCCCGATCACCGCCCCGGTCTCGAACACCACCACGCTCGACCCCAGTCTGGACATCACCGCCGCGGGGGACTACAACCTGACCTTCGCCCTGCGCGTGGACGCGAACACGACCGAGACCGCCCGCGTCGATGTGCGCATCGACAACGTCAGCCTCGTCGCCGCCGGCTACGCGAACGGGTCCTACCTCTCTACGACCCTGCCGCTCGGATCGGCGGTGAACTTCGAGACGGTGGCGGTGAACGTGTCCCTTCCGCCTGGGACGGCGGTGACCCTCTTGGTCCGCAGTGGGAACTCCACCGGCATCGATGGTTCCTGGTCCGGATGGGGCGCGCACGGCCCAGGCGCCGAGGCCGCCGGGATCCCTGCCGGGCAGTACGTACAGATCTTGGCTTGGATGAACACCACGAGCGGGCTCGTGACCCCCACTCTCGATGATCTGACGCTGACCTATTGGCGGTATCTCCCCTCGAGTCTCGTCACCACCGCGGAGTACGCCCCCGCGGAGACGGTCTTCCGCTGGCACAACCTCACTTGGAGCGGGACGGTGCCCGCCGGCACCTCCTTGTCCTTCGAGACCTCCACGGACAACTCCTCCTGGGCCGCGGCGAATGGCGGTGTCGTGGACGCCGCCGGCGGACCGTCGATCTGGATCCGCGCTCTTCTCATGGCGGTGAACACCTCGCTCACCCCGCGCGTGGCGGACGTCACCCTCCACTACGAGGTCCTCGGGGTCCTCGACCACATCGACCTCGACCCGCCCGGGCCCGTGACGATCACCGCCGACGGCACGGTGGACTTCACCGCCACGGCGTACGACGCGTATGGGCACCGGCTCATCGTCCCGATCGCCTGGGCGACGACCGACCCGGGGGGGACCGTCAACGCGACCGGGCAGTACGCCGCGGGGACCGCGGGAACCTGGAACATAACCGCCACAAGTGGCGGCGTCACGGCGACGGCACAGGTGATCGTCACTCCCGGCATCCTCGACACGCTCCAGCTTCTCCCCTCCAGCGGGACGTATGAGGAGGGAGCCTCGGTGGACCTCGTCCTCTCCGGCTTCGACGCGGACGGGAACGCCGTGGCGGTGACGAACACCTCCTGGGCGCACCCTGCCGCCGCGGTCCTCTTCCAGAATGCGACGCGCCTCTCCCTTCAGATGCCGCCGACCCCCGGACCCTTCAACGTCACCGCCACGAGCCTCGGGATCGCCGCCACCGCGGACCTCACGATCACCGCCACGCCCCTCGCGATCGTGAACCTCCAGCCACTCACCCGTGTCGAGGACTCCGGGACGTACGAGTGGGACCTGACCGCTAACGCGCAGGGCGACGACCCCGCCAACCTCTCCTGGTCCGTGACCGCCGCGGACTCGACGCTCGCCTTCCTCGCGACCGGAGCCTTCGGGGACCTCATCGTGCGCGTCACCCCGAAGGAGAACGCGACGGGGAGCACGACGCTCACTCTGACCCTGAAGAGCCGGTCCGGGCAGACCGCCATGGCCACCACGACGCTCACGATCTCGGCGGTGAACGACCCGCCCGTCTTCGCGAAGCCCGACACGATCCGCGTCGAGGCGGACCGCGCCTACACGTTCGACTACCGCCCCTACATCACCGACATCGACACGCCGCTGTCCCAGCTCGTCCTCACGACGACGGACGCCGCGCACGCGGCCGCGGGGGGCCTCAACGTCACCTACCTCTTCGGCGTGGAGTTCCTCAGCGGGCCGCTCGTCCCCATCGGCCTCAACGTCTCGGACGGCACGAACTGGACGCGGCAGGCGCAGCTCGTCAACGTGACGGACAACCCGCCGCCGATCGCGCGCGGCACCCTCCCGGCGGTGACGTTCCAGGAGGACAGGGTCCTCTCGAACGCCTTCCCCGCCCTCGACCTCGACACCTTGTGCACGGACGCGACCAACCTCACGTACAGCGCGCACGCCTCGTTCGTCACCGCCGCCCTCGTCAACGCCACCGGGGTCCTGACCGCCAATCTCTCCGCGCCCCCGGACCGTTTCGGCACCGACTATCTCGTCCTGAGATGCACCGACACGGAGGGCGCCTTCGACGAGCTCTATGCGACCGTGACGGTGACGCCGGTGAACGACGCGCCGACGATCGCCACGATCCCCACGCTCTTCGTCTCCTTCAACGCGACCGCGACGTTCGACCTATCGCGGTTCATCGTCGATGTCGACGGCGACCCGCTCTCGCTCTCCACGGATGATGCGCGCGCCACCTTCGCCAGCTTCACCCTGAGCCTCCTCTACCCCCAGGAGACCCTCGGGCCGAACCCCTCCTACGACCTGCCCCTGACGCTCACCGCCAATGACACGGTCCTCGCGGACTCGCGCGTCGTGAACGTCCACGTCTCGAACAACGCGCCGCCGCGACTCCTCCAGCCGCTCCCCGACCTCTTCTACCCCGAGGACAGCCCCGTGAGCGAACGACCGCTGAGCCTCTTCTTTGCCGACGACGACGAGCCGGGCGGCAGCGCGGCCCTGGACTACACGCTCCTCGCCTCACCGCTCACCGCCCTCACGCTCCTCGTCCCCGGCGCCGTGAACTTCACGCTCTCCTTCCCTGTGAACTACTCCGGGGATGTCCTCGTCGAGGTGTTCGCGAGGGACTCCTACGGGGCGCGCGCCTTCACGGCCTTCACGGTGCACGTCGCTCCGGTCAACGACGCCCCGGTGCTCTCTGGCGTCCCGACGCGCTGGGTCGTGGCGGCGGGGTCGACGGCGTACCTCGACCTCGAGGAGTACGTGACAGATGACGGCCCGATCGACCAGCTGCTCGTCATCACCTCCTCGCGGTACGTCGAGGCCTACGGCCTGCTGCTGATCGCGAAGTACCCCGTCGGTTCGCCACCCTCCGACCTGCTCCGCGTCACCGTCAGCGACACTGCGCTGATGCCGCGCTCCGACACGGTCACGATCCAGGTCGAGGTCACGACCGGGGTGACCTCGACGCCCACGCCCGCCTGGATCCTCTTCGTGCTCGCCGCGATCGTCGCCGCCGGCGTGGCGGTGATCGCCCTCACCCGGAGACCGCACACCTTCGAGGACGCATTCCTCCTCGTGCGCGACGGGCGCCTCGTGTCGCACAAGACGCGGCGGAAGCGCGCGGACCGCGACGAGGACATCTACGCGGCGATGATCGCCGCCATCTCCGAGTTCACGAGAGACTCCTTCCGCGAGGAGGGCGAGCACCTGAAGCGCTTCGAGTCCGAGGGCAACCGGTTCCTCGTCGAGCGCGGGCAGCACGTCTACATGGGGGCGATCTACGGCGGCGAGGAGCCCTCCTGGGCCTCCGAGTCGATGCAGTCGCTCATTAAGGACATCGAGGAGCGCTACGGGGAAAAGCTCGCGCACTGGACGGGGGACGTGGACGACCTGCCGGGGGTGGGCTTCATGGTGGAGTCGTTCGTGCTCTCGCGGCGGTATCGCAACGGGGCGTGGCGGAAGCGGCCGTCGGAGCAGGAGCCGTCCGGCGAAGGGAAGCCAGAATAGAGAGCCGGGCGACACTTAGACCGCATGCATCGCCGCGGACACGACGGACACGCCGTGCTCGCTCTCGATGAGGAACGCTTCGTGCACCTGGCGGAAGACGCGGCGGCGCGGCAGGTCCTCCCCGAGCGTCGCGACCGGATACGGACAGAGAAGCGTGATGGTGAAGGGGAGGCTGGCCAGGGCCGACTCGGCCTGCATCGCGACGTGTTCGTTCCCCGCCGACAGCGCGCGCGACCCGAGCGCCGCGACGATGCACACCCCGCGCAGCCCCATGTCCTCCGCGTACACCGCGGCCTCCGAGATCGACTCGAGGATCGGCAGCAGACCGCCGGACGAAACCCGCGGCGGCACCGGCACGAATCGGATGCCGAACTCCCCGCCCTCGACCGCTTCAGGGTCCGGCAGCGTGTTCCGGATCCAGAACGCGGCCTCCTCGGCCCCGGCCACGATCACCGGCAGCAGCCCGCGGTTCGCCCCGCGCGCGAGGTACCGCGAGGTGATGCGGGCGAGGATCTCCGAGGACGAGTGCAGGAGCCCGACGTGACCGCCATCGCCTAGGGCGTCCACAGCGTCCTGCCAGGGCTCGGCCATCCGTGGGATTGGTTGGGTTCGGCCTATTTAGGCATATCCCGACGGTTCACGGAATTGATAGGGGCGGACCTCCTTGGCCCCTTCGATCCCCCCGATGAAGATGGACCGGTCCTGTGCCACGTTCGCGGTGATCTTGCTGATCCTCGTCCCCACTCTCCCCTGTGTCGCCGCGTCCGGGGCCGTGGCGGCGTTCCTTGAGGTCCAGGACCGCGACGTGAACCACGCGGGGGACGTCGTGAACGTCACCCTCCATGTCTTCGAGCGCGGTGTCCGCCTCGGCCCCACGTCCGCGCAGGTCCTCGCCGGTGCGACGAGCGTCCCCGTGTCGGAAGCGTCCCCGGGGCGCCTCGTCGGGACGTACGTGATTCAGGAGGCGGACTCGCAGGCCGGTTCTGTCCGGTTCACCGCCACGGTCACGTACAGCACCGAGACGGTGACGGACACGGTCCTGCTCCCGGTCTCCTCGGACACGATCCCGGGGAACCTGTCCCTCCGTCTGGGGCTGGACGAGGCGGGGGACTGGACGCCGGCCCCGGGCACGCGCCTCGAGTTCACCGCCAAGGTCGCCTGGGCCGGCCTCCCCATCGACCCGGACACCGTCGGCAACTTCAGCCTCACGTACCGTACGCCGCCGGGGGTGACGGCCCCGGCGCCGCAACGCCTCATGCCCGTGCGCGCGGCGATGGGCGTGTATGCGGGGGTGCATGTGCTCAATGCGAGCCTGGCGGTGGACCACCGACTCGTGATCGCGCTCGAGGTCGCGCACCTGGGGGAGATGCAGCGCGCGTCCCTGGAGGTCCCCGTCGCGATCTTCCAGGTGTGGGCGCACGGGCTCACCGCCGACGGCGGCTCGATCTCGTTCGACGTCTGCGCGACGGATTCGGACGGCCGGGCCCTGGAGGGGGCGCTGATCGCCCTCGCCTCGCCGGGCCCGGAGGTCGCCGCCACGGACCAGGAGGGCCGCGCGCGCGTGACCGTCGCCTTCGACGCCGGACGCGCCCCCCTGGACCTCGCCGGCACGGTGGCGCATCGCGGGAGCACGCAGCACTTCTCGATGCGGTGGCGCGGGATCCTCTCGGGCACAGAGGGCTTCGCGCCGCGCGCGGGGGCGCTCGACCTGCGGTGGGCCGGCGTCTTCACGGGCTTCCGCCCGTCCGAGCAGATCAACGCACGGTACCGCGTGTTCAACGACACGGCCGCCTGGGCCTCGAGGCCCGTGCATTACTACGGGCAGGCGACGGACATCACGATGACCCATGCGGGACCCGTCCTCTTCTCCGGCGGGGCGACGACGGACGCCCTCGGGGACTTCTCCTTCTCCTTCCGCGCGCCGTCCAGGGAGGGCTTCGTCCGCGTCGTCGTGCGCGCGCCGACAGGGACGGACGTGTCCAGCAGCGATGGCCTCTCGTATCGGGAGGACGTGGACCTCATCCCCGTCGTCGACCCTGCCCTGACTCCGCCGCGCGACCCGGAGATCGTCCTCCCGGCACCGGACCTGAAGCTCGGGGCGCCGACGCGCGTCGTGATGGAGTCGCCGCTGACCACTGATCTTGCAGCCACGCTGACCTGGGAGCTCCCGTCCATGGACTGGGCGAGGCTCACCCCGCCGCTGCGCGCCCCCATGAATCGGGAGGCCGCGGGATTCGTCGGCCTCATGCACGTCCCCGCCTGCCTCCCCGCCGATGCGACGGTCCGCCTCGTCGTCACCGCCACGGAGACCACCAGCGGACGGACCTGGGCGAACTTCGTCGACGTCACGCCAGTGCCGCCCCCGCCCCCGGCGGGCACGGACCTCTCGATCCCCCTCGCCCTCGTGACGCTCCTTGCCGCCACCATCGTGGCCGTCGCCCTCGTCCGCCGCCGCTCCCGCCCCGAGTAGGACGGGGAAGGTTATATGAGGGGGAAGGAGGTCATCTCCCCGTCACCGGCCCATGGCAGTCAAGCGCGCCACCGCCGCCGCAGTCGCGGCCCTGTTGGTCCTCAACGTCTTCGCCCTTGGCGTGTTCCTGACGCAGCCCGTCCCACTCGCCCTAGAGGCCGACGTCCTAGGGCTGGCGTACAACCCGGACGGCTCGACGGCGCTCCTCGTCGGCGAGCGGGGCACGGTGCTCCGCTTCGATGGTACGAGCATCGAGCGGCTGGGCGGGGGGCTCACCGGGTCGTTGCTCCGCGACGTCGCCTGGAGCCCGGACGGATCGACGGCGCTCCTCGTCGGCGACCAGGGCACGGTCCTCCTCTACGATGCGGCGAACGGCGCGCTCGCGACGGTGCCGGCGGACCCCGCCCACCAGTTCCACGCCGTGACCTTCCTCGACCGGAACACCGCGCTCCTGGCGGGGGACCGCGGGGTCGTCGCGCGCTACGACGCGCTCGCCCCGGCCCGGGGCCGTCCGCTCCTCGAGGCCTTCCTCTCCGGCTGCGACCTCCCCGGCCCGCTCTGCCCGAACTTCCGCGGGATCGACTGGCAGCCCCGCGGGGACTACGCCTTGGCGGTGGGCGAGAACGGGATCATCGTCCGCGAGCCCGGGCGCCGCGGCAGCGGACTGCCGACCTGGGAGCGTCTTGCGTCCGGCGGCGTCACGTACAACGACGTGGAATGGAAGCGGCCGGCGGGGGAAGCGGCGCTCCTCGTCGGCGACGACGGGACCGTGCGTCGCTTCAACGGGACCGCGTTCCCCGCCATCCCCGTGCCCACCGGGGTCCGGCTCCTCGCGGTCGCCTGGAAGCCGTTCACGAGCACCGCCCTCCTCGCCGGCGAGCACGGCGTCCTCCTGCAGTACAACGACTTCACGCGCCGCGTCACCCCCGTCACCGCCGCGACCGGGCGCGACATCGTCGCGGTCTCCTGGGACCCGGCCACGGGAGGCGCGCTTCTCGCCGCCGACGGCGGCGTCCTCCGCGCGTACCCGAACCTCGGCCTCGACCCCGCGCTCGTCACTGTACTCTGGTTCGCCGAGGCGTTCCTCGCGATCGGCGCCGGCGCCGTCTGGACCGTTCAGCACCGCAAGCGCCTGCAGCGCCTGCGGCGGCGCATCCCCGCGTCCACGGGGTTCACCGCCGCGCAGATCCTCGACTTCGAGGCGCGCAACATCGTGTACCAGGTCCTCCTCCGCAACCGCTCGACCGCGACGATCAGCGACATCCGCGTGCGCCCGCGCCTGCTGAAAGGCGCCTTCGCGCTCTCCGACCCCGTGCGCGTCCTCGCGCTCCTCCGCCCGCGCGCGCAGGAGGCCGCGTCGTTCGTCCTCCGCCCCAAGGGCCTGCCCGGCGAGCTCGAGGTGTCCGCCGAGGTCCGGTACTTCGACGGGGACAACGAGGTCTACCGCACACTGCGCCTCGCCCCCGTGTCCGCGGACCTCCGCCTCCTGCCGCTCCGCGCACAGTCGCTCGAGCCGGAGGAATGGGAAGAGGTCGTCTCCCGGTACTTCATGGTCGAGGAGTCCGTGCGGATGCGCGTCCCCGCCGAGGAGGCGTTCCAGGAGGCGATCGAGGCCGTGCGCGGCAAGGACCTCGAGGTCGTGCAGACGAGCACGGCAAAGGGCAAGGACACGTTCACCGCGCGCGCGAGCCTGTTCGCGCGGGACGACCGCGACCGGGGCTTCGGCGTGCACCTCGAGTCGCGCGGCATCGTCGGGCGCAAGGTCGTCTCCAGCCTAACCGTGCGCATCTTCGCCGAGGTCGAGGAGACGCTCTTCGCGTTCTATCACCTCGTGTACGGGGACATCGAGCAGCGTCTGCGGCAGCGCGACGAGTCGCTCGACCTGCTGCGGAAGATTACGGAGATCACGCAGGAGATGCGCGAGCGCGAGGAGGGCCCGGCGGTGACGGAGATCGCCTCGCTGCGCGGGAACCTCGAGGAGGCGTTCGAGTCGCTGCGGTCGCGTCTCGAGCGCGAGGCCCAGGTGCGCAGCCAGGAGGAGATCCAGGAGATGTACACGGAGCTCGCACAGGACCTCATCTCCGGCGGGACGCTGGACACGGGGCTGGGGCGGCGGCGCGTCATGGAGCGCCTGCCCAAGGAGGTGTACCGCGAGCTCGAGGTCGTGCCCGAGGCCCTCGCCCTCCTCTCCGAGGCCGAGTCCTCCGAGGCGCTCAAGGTCGTGGAGATGCTCCCGGAGAACGCGCGGAAGGCGCTCCTCCTCGTCTACCCGAACGCATTGGAGGTGTACCTGCGCGAACGCCTCCGTCTCCTCCTCGCCCCCGGCGTCACCGTCCTCCTCGGGCCGGAGTTCGGGCACGTGAACACCCGCAAGAAGGACTGGGCGCAGCGGTGGTCCGCGCTCTCCCTCGGGTCCTGCATCCACGCGATCGAGAACAACCAGTACATGTTCGTCGCCGACGCGGCGGCCTGGGAGAAGGGGACGCTGGCGCGGCTGCACGCCGTGCGCGACCTGCGCAACGCGATCGCGCATCCGAGCGGTCGGGACCCGGACCCGGCGGAGGTCCGGGACCGCGTCTACGCGCTCTTCATCGAGCTCCCCAAGGTCCTCAAACCCATCCCCGCCGCGCGATGACCCCCGACACCCACTTGTAGTAGGGGCCGCATCGCCCGGCCCGTCCCTGAGGAGGGCGGTCCGGAATGGCGGGGTTCATGGAGGCGGTGGAGCGGGACCGGACCGGCGCCCCCACGGGCGTCGCCCTCCTCGTCGTCCTGCCGGCGTTGGGCGGGCTCCTCGCCGCCGTCGTCCGGGGAGGCCCGGCGTCCCTCTACGGGATCGCGCGGTTCACCGGTCTTTCCGGGCTCGGTCTGGCGGCGGTGGTCCTGCTGCTCACCGTGGCCGCCGCGGTCCCGCCCAGGCGCGCCGTGCGCGCGGCGCAGGCCGCGGCGTTCCTCCTCCTCCCCGGCGCGGTCGTCGCGGCGCTCCTCCCCTGGCCCGCGTCGTTCCTCGCGCCGGCGGGCCTCGCCCTCGCCCTCGCGGCCGGGTACGTCCGCGCGCGGGGGGGCGGCTGGAACGGCGCGCTCTCCGTCGGCGGCGGGACCTTCGTCGTCGTGGGGGCGCTCGCGCTCCTCCCGGCCCCGACCTGCGGGCCGCTCGACCCCGGCGCCTGTACCCTCGACGTCCTCGCCGCCACGCTCGGAGGCCTCGGGGCGTTGCTGCTCGGCCTCTTCCTGGTGGACCGCGCGCGGCCCCGCCTCCTGCCGTTCCTCTCCCAGGCGCCGGGCCTCCCCCACACCGTCTTCCCGATCGCCGGCGCCGTGGTCGGGATCCTCCTGGGGTCCTCCATTGTGGTGACGCGGGCGGGCGACCTCCCGCTCGTCCTCGTCGTGCTCGCCACCGCCGTCCTCTCCTGGTCCGCCGCCATTCTCGTCCGCGACGCCTGGGACCCACGCGCGGCGCGCACGGCGCCCCTGTCCCCGGCCGCGCGCCAGGCCCTCGGTCTCGCCGCCCTCGTCGTTCCGGTCGCGCTCGCCGCCCTGCTCGGGCCGGCGCCGATGCTCGTCGTCGCCCTCCTCGGGGCCATCTCGTGGGCCGCGGCGTGGGGCATGGGCCTCCGGGAAGAGTTCCTGAAGAACCTGCCCTTCCTCTACCTGCTGTTCTTCATCCTCGTCGGGTACTTCACGGTGAACCCGACCGGGCTCAGCGAGGCGACGACGCGCGTGTGCTCCGGTCGCGTGTCGACCTGTCTCCTTCCTCTGGGAGGCGTGGACCTCCTCTATCCGAACTCGGCCCCGGATCTGAACCTCGCCTTCCTCGTGCTGGCGGTCCTCCTCGCCGTCCTCCCGGCGGCGGTGACCTGGTGGCGCAGCGGGTCCGCGAGACCCGCGCCCGTGACCGAGCAGGCGTGAGGGCCGCCCCTGGAGCGCGCGGCACCTTTAACCGCCGCCCCCGGTTCCCCGCGCCGTGCCCGCCCTCCTCATCGACGGGAAGGCCATCGCGGAGCAGATCCGCGGGGAGTTGGCGCCGCGCGTCGCCGAGCTCACCGCCGCGGGACGGCGGCCCGGCCTCGCCGCCGTGATCGTCGGGGACGACCCGGGCAGCGCGATCTACGTGCGGAACAAAGCGAAGGCCTGCGCGGAGATCGGCGTGCACTCCGAGGTCATCAGACTCCCCGGGGAGACGCCGGAGGCGGAGGTGCTCGCGGTCCTTGAGGGGCTGAACGCCCGCCCGGACATCCACGGGATCCTCGTGCAGCAGCCGTTCCCGGAGCACGTGCATGCCGATCGCGTCGTCCGCGCCGTGCACCCGGCGAAGGACGTGGACTGCTTCCATCCCGAGAACGTCGGCGCCTTGCTCCTCGGCACGCCGCGCTTCCTCCCCGCCACCCCGGCGGGCGTCGTCGAGCTCCTCGTGCGCAGCGGGAACACGCCGGATGGCCGGCATGTGGTCATCCTCGGGCGCTCGAACATCGTCGGGAAGCCGCTGGCGGCGATGCTGATGCAGAAGCGCGCGGGAGCGAACGCGACCGTCACGGTCTGCCACTCCGCCAGCCGCGACCTCGCCCGGCTCGCCGCCAGCGCGGACATCCTCGTCGCCGCGATCGGACAGCCGCGGTTCGTCACCGCCGACCTCGTGCGCGAGGGCGCCGTCGTGATTGACGTTGGCATCAACCGCATCCCCGATGCCTCGGCGAAGTCCGGGTCACGTGTCGTCGGGGACGTCGACTTCGAGGCCGTGCGCGAGAAGGCGGCGGCGATCACGCCCGTCCCGGGGGGCGTCGGGCCGATGACGATCGCGATGCTGCTGCGGAACACGGTGCGCGCGGCACAGGCCTCCCAGCCTTGAGAGACGGCGGGGCTAGACGACTGAGGGTTTCTTCGCTCGCGGAAAGACGGCGACGGTCGCGATGGCGCACAGTAGCACTGCTGCCGCCCGAGCGCCAACAGCCAACGTCACTTCCCCGCTTCCGACAAGGGTCAGGGTTAGCGTGTACGCCATGGACGTCGAGTTCGAGACGCGGTGCACCCCGACGGAAAGGTAGTCGTAATCGAACGGGACCTGCGCGCGGACATCCAGGATAGTGACGTGCTTCCACCCCGCGAAAAGGATCGGCCGTGCTGATAAATCGTCACCCTCTATCGCCCCGGCCAGGCTAACATTCACCGGTTCACCGCCGACGAAGACAACCCTCAATTCTTGGAACGCACTCGCGTTGAACTGCTGGAACGCGTTCCGCCGCGATGTCTCTCCAGCGAAGTCCACGAGTCGGCGAGGCCCGAGCGGGAAGGCGATGAGGCTCAAGATCAACGCGAGCACTAGGAGCGTCTTGGGCAGAGGCGCGGTAAGGTCCACATTCGTGACTCCACTAATCAGAGGGAATGAGCCCGCTCCCTCTTCTCACTTCCGTTCTACAAGCAGGCGGACCACAGGATTGAAGTATTCTACGCATGGCCGGACCAATCGGAGGATGGCCCGCGACGCGTCTTAGGAACGTGCGCGGGCCGACGCGGTCCCGAACACCTCCTTTGGCGTAAGGGGCCAGGACGGCAGCAGTCCCCGTGTGTTCCCGCTCCGTCCAGGGACCCCGGCCCGCGCGATTTCTGCGACGCCGTGGCGAAAGGTTCATGCCGGTGGGCGTGTTACACTTGTTTAAGTGTAACATGCAAGCCGGGTGCGGCCTCCTGGTCCGGAAAATCCGGGGGCGGTGGTACGTCTACCTCTGGCACTACAACGGGCCGGAGCGGGGGCGTCAGCAGATCCTGTACGCGGGGCCGGCGGGGAAGGCGAAGACCCGCGAGAAGGCGCTCCGGTTCCTCCTGGAGCACGAAGAGAGGGCCCGCACCGCGCTGGATCGGCGCGTCGCGCGCTACCGGGCCGCCCTGGCGCGCCTGGAACCCAGCTGACCCCGGGGGGCGGTGGTCTCCCCCTCGCCGAGTTACATACGAACAAGTGTAACCCAGTTGGGCGGGAGACTCCAGCCCTCACCGCATCACCCTGGCGATCGCGGCAGAGAGAGGCCATCGGAGCATCGCCAGAGAGTGTGACCAAGGGGGCTGCTCGACCTTTTCCGAGTTACACATAAACAAGTGTAACTTGGCGGACCACGCTCCCCGGCCCGACTCGAGCCCACCAGGCCGCGGGGCCAAAGGCTAAGTCCCCCCGGAGGGTTCCGGAGGCCGTGCGCGTCCTCCTCGTCGGCGGCGGCAGCCGGGAGCACGCCCTCGCCGAGGCCCTGAAGGAGTCCAAGGTCGATCTCTTCGCGGCGGCGAGGAACAAGAACCCCGGGATCGCCAAGCTCGCGAAGTCCTTTCTCCAGGTCGAGGAGACCGAGGTCCAGAAGATCGCGGAGTACGCCGCGGGGGCGAAGGTCGACTACGCGGTCATCGGCCCGGAGGCCCCGCTCGCGGCGGGGCTCGTGGACCACCTGGCGGCGAAGAAGATCCCCGCGGTCGGCCCGACGCAGGCGGCCGCGCGCCTGGAGACCTCCAAGGAATTCACCCGCACGCTGCTCGCGGAGGACGACATCCCCGGCTCCCTGGAGCACTGGGTCTTCGACGACCTCGATCCATTCGCCGCCTTCCTGAAGGACTGCGACTTCGAGATCGTGATCAAGCCCGATGGCCTCACGGGCGGCAAGGGCGTCCGCGTCCAGGGGGACCACTTCACGAACGCGGAGGAGGCCCTGGAGTGCGGTCGCGAGATCATCGACGGACGCATCGGCGGCAACACCCGCTTCGTCGTCGAGCGCAAGGCCATCGGCGAGGAGTTCTCCCTACAAGCGTTCGTGGACGGGAAGCACGTCGTCCCCATGCCGCTGGCGCGCGACCACAAGCGCGCCCTCCCGGGGGACAAGGGCCCGAACACCGGGGGCATGGGGTCCTTCACGATGCCCGACCACCTCCTCCCCTGGGTCACTCCCGCCGAGCTCGAGGAGGCCGTGGGGATCCTCAAGCGGACCGTCGAGGCGATGCACAAACGCGGCACGCCCTTCCGCGGCATCCTGTACGGCGGGTTCATGGCGACCGCACAAGGCCCCCGACTCCTGGAGTACAACGTGCGGTTCGCCGACCCCGAAGGGATCAACGTCCTCCTGCTCCTCGAGGACGACCTCGGGAAGGTCTTCGAGCGTCTCCTGGACGGCACCCTTCCCGCCAGCGTGAAGTTCGCGCACGAGGCGTCGGTCTGTAAGGTCCTCGCCCCGCCGGGGTACGGCACGAACCCGAAGACCGGGGGCGCGTTGGCGGTGAGCGCGAAGGACGTGCAGGCCGCGGGGGCTCATCTCTTCTGGGGCGCCGTCGAGGAGCGCGAGCAGGGCACGTTCCTCACCTCGTCCCGCGCGGCGACGATCGCGGCGCGCGACCGCCAGCTCTCGAAGGCGGAGGCCCACGTCGAGGACGCGCTGAAGTTCGTCCGCGGCGATGTGTCCGTGCGCCACGACATCGGGACGGAGTCGCTCGTGGCGCACTACACCGACCGCATGGCGAAGCTGCGCCCCGCGCGCGCCCCCCGGAAGACCTAAACCCGGAAATAGGCCGTCCGCGCTTCGCACCGTGTTGCGGGACCTCGACGACCTGCTCACCGCCATCGAGACCGAGATGGACGAGCGCGACGCCGTCCGCGAACTGGCGGTGAAGTCCGCCCGCACCATGACCCGCCTCGCCTCCGACGCGATTCGCGGGATGCACCGCGGGGAGGACGTGTCTCCCTCCCTCCAGACCGCCATGGACGAGGCCGCGAAGATCCATACCGTCCTCGCCGACCACATCGACCTCTACCACTCCGGGCTCCTCGAGACCGCCTTCCAGGAGGTCGCGGAGGCGGCGATCGTCCTCGCGATCACCCGCCGCGAGCCCCTGCCGTCCCCGCGCGCCCTGCACGTCCCCGCCGCGGCCTACCTGCTCGGCCTCGCCGATGCGGTCGGCGAGCTGCGGCGCTTCGCCCTCGACGCGCTCCGCCGGGGCGACCTGGAGACCGCCGAGGGGCACCTCGCCACCATGGAGGGCATCTTCGATGGGCTCCTCCGCTTCGACTACCCGAGCGCGCTCGTCGCGATCAAGCGCAAGCAGGACGTCGCGCGAGGGCTCATCGAGCGGACGCGCGGCGAGATCGTCGTCGCGGCGCGCAGCCTCGGGCTCGAACGCAAGCTCGACGGGCTCTCCGGGAGGCCCTGATGCGGCGCGCCGGAGGGGCGGGGGACGGGATAGGGGCGTCGAAACGTATTTATCGGCCCAGCAAAATCCCACGATGCCCCCTGGAGCCTTCTTAATGCCGTTGGAGCCTTCCGCCCGCGGCCGTGACGCGAGCGAAGCGTCCGCGCCCCTGACCCCCCGCAGCTTCGCCGAGCTCACCGCCGCGCTCGAGCGCCTGAACCACCTCGAGGCCCTGATCGTCGATCTCGTCGCCCGCTCCCGTCTCCCGCGGTCCGAGGTCCGGCGCATGCTCCGCTGCACGACGGCCGAGGAGGCCCTCAACGCGCCGGGGATGCAGTTCATGCGGCAGATCTTCCGGCAGGTCGGCATGTCCCTGAACCCCGTGAAGGTCCTCCCGTTCGCCTTCGCCTTCGAGGTCCCCGACTCCCCCTACGTGGACCTCCTGCGCACCCAGGAGTCCGAGAAGACCTGCCACTTCGCCGCCGAGGCGATCTCCCGCTTCTTCGTGCGCGACCTCGGCCTCGGCTGCACGACGGAGGAGGTCACCTGCATCAACCAGGGCGATTCCATCTGCACCTTCAGCGCGACGCTCGAGCAGGAGGACACGCGCGAGGCGTTCCTCGACGGCACCGACCGCCTCCTCCTCAAAGGGCTGGACGCCGGCGAGGCCCTCCAGGACCTCCGCCTCTCCCTCGATCTCACCCCGCCGGAACTGGAGAACCGCCTCGGCCTGCTCAGCCGCTTCGGGCTGGTCAGCCGCTCCGGGACGCTGACGGACGCGGGCACCCGCCACGCCCGCAAGCCGTTGGCGGCGGAACCGGAGGAGGACTTCCCCGCCCCGTGGCGGGAGCTGGAGGAGGTCACCGAGGCGATCGCCACCGCCGCCTCGTTCGCGCAGGCCGCGCGGGAGACGCTGACGCCGGTCGAGCGTCCGGAGGCGGTGGACCCCGGGTCCGCGGAGATGGCGGCGGGCGCGCGGAGCTTCGCGGAGCTCCTCGGAAAGGTCACCAAGAAGACAGAGTCGGAGGACAACAGGAGGACCTGAGATGGACCGAGTCAAAACGGGGATCTTCGGGCTGGACCAGCTGATCGAGGGCGGCTTCGTCGGGAAGTCCGTCGTCGTGCTGATCGGCTCGAGCGGGACGGGGAAATCGACGTTCGCGATGCAGTTCCTGCAGCACGGCATCGACCAGGGCGAGCAGGGCCTGTACGTGACCCTCGAGGAGCCTCCGGAGCAGATCCTCCGGGAGAGCGACATGATGGGGTTCAACCTACGCGCCCACCACGAGAAGGACCTCTTCTTCATCCACCTCAAGGGGCGGAACTTCAAGAAGATGATCGAGGAGCAGCTGCCGGCGCTCGTCAAGGCGCGCTCGGACTACGACATCAAGACGCGCGTCGTCATCGACCCGATGACCCCCCTGATCTGGGCGGACACGGACAAGCTCGAGCAGCGCGAACTGATCGGGAAGCTGTTCTACACCCTTAAGGACCTGGGCGTCGTCCTCGCCACCGTCGAGGAGCACGCGCGGGCGGGCGAGAGCCTCGGCGAGGAGGTCCTCCTCCCCACGTACCTGTCCGACGGCGCGCTCCACCTGGAGTACTACCCCATCGGCGGCGCCTTCAACCGCACGATGAAAATCGTGAAGATGCGCGGGACGCACCACGGCGAGGGGATCTACCCCTACATCTTCGTCCGCGGCGTCGGCGTCGTCGTGCGTGCCTCGGCCCTCGAGGGGCAGAAGCTCGAGGACGGGAAGACCTTCGGCGAGGTCATGGACAAGGCGATCCAGACCGCGGAGCTCGGCAAGGCCCCGCCGCATGTCCTTGCCCGGCTGAAGAGCATGAAGGCGAACTGGGACTACCCCTACTCGCCCGAAGAGGCGCTGCACATCATGTTCGAGTCGTACGGCCTGAAGTGATCCGATGGCCGCGAAGGGCAAGACCCAGAAGACGATGGAGGCGGAGTCGGTCACCCTCCTCCGGCACATGCTGGAGATGGAGCTGGCCAAGCTCCGCGAGGAGAACGAGTTCGACGTCGTCCTCTTCATGGGCGTGGACGGGCGGATCTTCTCGAGCAGCATCCCCGCGCAGCTCGCCCCGGCCCAGTACCACCTCATGAACCTGGTGAAGACGAACCTCGTGCATATCTGCAACCAGCTCGGCAGCCGCAACATGCAGTTCAGCATCCAGCAGTACGAGGCGGGGACGGTCTACATCGCAGGCGTCGGGGAGAAGGCCTTCCTCGTCATGTTCCACACGAAACCCTTCGAGCTCCCGAAGATGACCGCTCGCGCGCAAAGCATCCTCGTCGGCTCGTACGTCCTCAAGCACCTCTTCGACCTCCGGCCGATCTCGGACGCCGCCATGAAAGGCTACCCGGAGACGGTCGTCACGGAGCTGCGGCGGCTCACGCGGCGGCTGTTCGTGGACAAGTACGAGGAGACCGCGGAGTACAAGAGGAACATGGACCTCCTCGCCTTCCTCCGCGAGAAGCTCACGGACCTCACCGGCGTCGGGACGGCCCAGGAGATCCTCCAGCTCGCCCTTGCGGAGATCGGCACGCCCGCGAAGTTCATGAAGGAGAACCAGTGGAAGGCCGTGTTCGAAAGGGTCGTCGCGCGGGTGCGCGAGCAAGCCGGAGAGATCGCCGCCGAGAAGGCCGCCACGGACTGGAAGCCCGAGTTCGAGCGCAAGCTCCGCACCTTCGTGTGAGGCCCGCGCACGTTCTCCGCGCCCGCACCGCGACCCCTACCTTTAAGCAGGGGCGAGCCATGCTTCGGGGCGTCCCCGGTCGGAGGTGGACCCCCCATGCTTGACGTTGCCCTCGTGGCCCTCATCCGCGACATGAGCGAGAAGGCCGGTGTCGACGGGACGATCCAGTACTGGACCCGCGTCGGCGAGAACCTCGCGAAGCGCATCGGCAAGGAGGCCTACATGGGCTGGCCGTCCTTCAACGTGGCCTTCCGCGAAGGGCGGACGGGGTTCTCGATCGAGGGCGATGCGATGCCGCTGACGGACCTCGCGATCACGGACGTGGACGGGGACGTCGTCGGGTACATCTACGCGATGAAGCAATGCTGCTTCGTCCCCACGATCCTCCGAGTGCGCTACAGCGTCGGGGAGCTCCCGCGGGCCGACCGCGCCGTCGCGGAAGAGTACAACAACACGATCCACGACATCGCCGTGTGCAACTTCTGCGTGATCCACGAGAAGTTCCGGGAGGAGGTCGCCAAGAACATCACGATCGGCGGCCAGCAGCTGGACGCGCTCCTCCTCGCGACGCGCGGGTACACCGGCGAGACGAAGATCAGCGAGAAGAACCTGAAGAAGATCGGCATGAACCCGGACCAGGTCCGCGCGCTCCTCCGCAACTACGAGTGCGTCTACTCGATCCTGATGAAGGGCGCCAAGCTGAAGGAGGAGGAGAAGTAATGAACCCCCAGCGCGACCGCATGCTTGAGTCGAACCCCTTCGTCGACGTGGCCACGCACCTGTTCCTCGAGGACATCGCCGACAAGCAGGGCGCCGCCGGACTCAACAACTACCTCATGAGCCTCGCGACGAACCTCGCGAAGTCCATGCCCAAGGAGGAGTACCTCAGCTGGGACGAGTTCCTCGACGCCCTCCGCGTCGGGAACAGCATCATCACCGCCTTCGAGGAGGTGTTCACCCCGACCCCGAACTGCCTCGTGACGAAGCGCTCGCCCTTCGAGCGCGGCTGGATCGAGTACTCCAAGCGCGTCGGCGCCTTCTCCAAGATCCACCGCGAGGTCGCGGACTACTACAACGCGACGGTCAAGCCGACGGCGATCAACTCCCTGCACATCATCCACCAGACCTTCCGGGCCGCGGCCGCCGAGCGCATCACGGTGAACGGCAAGCCGGTCATGTACGCGCAGATCGCCACGGTCTGGACCGACGGGGAGAAGAAGATCGCGCCGGAGGAATGGCTGCCGGTCCTCCTCCAGAAGGCCGGGATCACCCACACCCAGCTCAACATGCTCCTGCGGAACAACGCGGACGTCTGGATTCTCTACCAGGACTAGGCCGCGCGGCTCCGGGTGAGGGAGGCCGGCCATGCGCATCCTCGCGAGCGACTCCACGCACACCTTCGTGAAGATGGAGGAGGCCCGCGACATCGAGGACTACGTCGTGCGCAGCGTCGAGGAGCACCCCGAGGGCTTCGAGTTCTTCCGGGGGCTCGGCATCCTGGGCTATTCGAAGACGTTCCGGATGTGGCTGCGGAAGTTCCCGCGGCCGATCTTCCTCGCCGCGCTGAAGGGCCGCGAGGTCGTCTCCTGGGTCTTCGTGGAGGAGGGGCCGGACCGCGCCCGGGACGGCCTCCCGATCTTCATCCTGCGGGCGATCGAGACGATGCCGCCGTTGCGGCGTCTCCGCATCGGCTACCGCCTGTTGCTCCTCGCCTCCGCTCAGGTCAGCGGGTACCTCGCGACGAAGCCGCTGACGACGCAGGCCTACCGGTTCTTCGAGCGCGCGGGGTTCATCGACATCGAGAGCCTGCCGCGGCCGCCCGCCCCGGACGCGCGGATGCCGGGGTACATGATCCTGTTGCCGCAGAAACGCCAGCTGCTCGTCGACCAGCTGCCGAGCCACTTCACGACTATCCTTCGGCCTTGAGCCGGCGGCGGTACGCGAGCACGACGAGGAGCCCCAGCATCAGGATGGCGGTGATGATCAGGATGGTCGCGCCGGTGGACAGGCCGGGGGGGCGTCGGACGAACACGCTGCTCGAGCTCACCTCGCCGGTGCCCGGGTCGATCACCCCGTCCCCGTTGAGATCGGCCTCCGCGCGAACGGAGTGCGACCCGTCCGCGACGCCGACGGGGACCCAGGTGTGGTTCGCCGTCCCCTTCTGCCCGGGGTCGATGCGGGCGATCGTCTCGCTCCCGACCCGCGCGCCGTCCACGAAGAAGTCGACCGCCACCCCGACGGCCGCGACCGTGCCCGTGTTCTCGAACGTCGCGACGAGGTAGACGGGGGCCTTCGAGGCGATGGTGGCGCGGCGGATCGTCGACGCGGACTCGTTCGTCGTCGGGTCGATCGAGGTGACCGTGACGACGAGGTCGAACACCGTCTCCTCGGCGGGCACGGTGACATTGAGGTGGAAGGTACCGGAGTTCTTCTGTTCGTGGCCGGGCGAGGCCGCCTGGGGGGAGGCCCCGGTCAGGTGGTCGCCTTCGAGATAGTACTCCACGGAATAGTTCCCGCCGCCTTCCCCGGGCCCGCCCACGGCGGTGAGCGTGTATCCCGCCACGGACTTCGGCACGACCGCGGAGGGACCGCCGATGTCCGCCGCCAGGGGCCCCGGCGCCGACGCCGGCCGGACGAGCGCCGTCCCCGCCAACAGGAGGGCCAGGAGCAGGAGCGCGACGCCCTTCACCGCCGCTTCCTCCCTTCCCAGTACACCCAGAACCCGAGACCGGCCACCGAGGCCAGCGCGATGAGGATCGAGATGAGCGGCCAGTCCAGCGGGGCCTCCCGGTATGTCGCCACCCCGAAGGCCCGGACCTCCCCGGAGGGGACGAGATCGGGGAAGACCAGCTCGTACCGGAGGTTCGAGGCCACGCCGGGGTCGGCCATCTCCGTCGCGGAGAGGACCACGAAGCCCGCCGTGGGGGAAGGCGAGAGGCGCTGGAGGCGCAGCGTGACCTCCACCGTCGCGTTCGCGGCGACCGTGAGGTTCTCCAACAGGAGCTCGGGCGTCCCCGTCGCGGTCCGCAGGAACCGGGCCTGCCACCCGAGGTTCGCGAGGTCGTTGGGGTTGAGCAGCTCGACCCGGACCATCTCCTGGGCGTTCCCGGTGTTCCGGATCGCGAGCGTGTGGTTCAGGAACCCCCCGTCGTAGGCGGGCGCGGTCGCCCCGCGGAGGAGCGTCAGCCCGCGGACCCGGGCCACATCCACGGTGACGGTGGTGGACCCCCGGACGGTCGGGTCGACGGTGCTGCGCGCCGAGATCGTGAGCGCCGGGTGGTCCACGGTCGCGTCGGACGGCGCGCGGATCGTGACGCTCACCGTCGCCGCGTTCCCCGTCGAACCGAAGGGCAGCGCGACCTTGGTCGGCGTGAAGGTGAACGTCCAGCCGGCGACGCTGGCCGAAAGCTCGTAGGTGTCGTCCGCGTTCCCGGTGTTCTTCACTGTGAACGAGTAGACGACGCTCCCGCCCTGGGAGACGGTCCGACGCTCGCTGGCGTCCCAGGAGAGGGCGACCGTGCGCGTCGCCTTGCGAGAGACCAGGAGGTCGAAGAGCCGGTCGTCGGCGAGCGACAGGGAGGCGGACCCGGAGAAGGTCACCGTGCTCCCCCGCTCCTCGATCGACGCCGAACCCGAGAGCTCGTAGTCCCCGGGCGGGAGAAGGGCGGAGTACGGACCGGAGGCCGTCGCGATCTCGAGCGCCCCGTTGGCGGTGAACGTCACGGTCCCCGCCACCGCCTGGCGGCCGTCCCCAATAGCGGCCTCGAGCACGCCGCTGACCTGCACGGCGGCCTGGAGGGCTAGGTCCAGCGTGGTCGTGGAGCGCGGCGTCACCTCGACGCTCCCCAGGTGCACCGCGCGGAGCGGGGCGTAGAGCGCGTAGACGGAGTAGTTCCCGGCGGCGATCGAGACGGAGTAGTCGCCCAAGACATCGGCACCGGTCGAGACGCTGAGGCCCTGCGCCCCCGAGGCCCGGAACTCGATCGAGGCCGGGACGCCGGCGCCGCCGAAGGACGCCCGCCCGCGGACCGTCGCGTTATCCAACGCGCGGGCGACCTCGAGGTCGAGATTGAAGAAGGCCCCCGCCGGCACCGTCACCGGGAGGGTGAGGGTGTACCGGACGTGCCGGATCGCCCCCGACTCCGTGACCGCCGCGGGCGAGTCGATCGAGACGACATAGTCCCCCGGAAGGACCGAGAGCTCGTACGAGCCGAACTGCGTGGCGGTGACGCGGTCGCTCGCGCCCCCCAGGGTAAAGAGGATCTCGACGGCACTGGAGACCGGCGCGCCGCCATGGAGCACGCGACCCCGGACCTCCACCGTGCGCCGCAGGTCCACGGCCACCGCCTCGGGCCCGTCGACGGTGAACTCCTGGATCGCCCCATAGCGGATGCCGTCCTGCTCGTATCGGGCGATCGCGTTGTACTGGCCCTCCGCCAGGAAGAGGTTGAACGAGCCATCCGCCGCCGCCGTCACGTTCACCGGGTCCGGTCCGGTGATGGACACGGTGGCGGGGACGCCGACATTCGACAGGCTGGCGACGCCCCCGACGGAGTGCCGCGTGACCGTGAGGAGGTCCAGGGTCCTCGGGAGGTCGCCGAACGCGAGGCCCAGGGCCACCGGCACGGCGAGCTGCCGGCTCGATCCCCCGCTGACCACCTGCATGCTGACGTTGTAGTCGCCCGGTCGCAGGTCGAGGGTGTAGCGTCCATCCAGGCCGGAGACCGCGGAGCCCCCGACGGCCCCGCCCCCAGTGGCGGCGAACTCGATCGGAATGTCCACGAGCGGACCGGTGGCGTCGAAGACCCTGCCGGAGACCGGGATGTCCGACGGCCGCAGGGGGAACGACAGTCCCACCGCCAACGTGCCGACCGTCCCGGGGACGTCCGTGAAGCTGTCCCATCCGAACCGCGAGAAGGAGGGCGTGTAGGTCCCCGGAGGAAGGGGCAGGAGGAACTTCCCGTCCGCGCCCGTGAGCGTCCGGAAGGTCCCGGCCGCCGAGGTGAACGCGACCGTGACCCCGGGGACGTCCGTCTCCAGCGGATCCTTGCGCGCGTCCCGGTCGAGGTCCTCATACACCGACCCGGGGACCTGGGTGACCTCGGCGAGATTGAGGTCCAGCGCCATTCGCGTGCCCTGTACGCTGACGGAACGCGCGAGGGCGGTCGAGGAGCCGAACGCGGTGACGTCGTAGGCGCCCTGGGGGACGAAGGCCGTGTAGGAGCCGCCGTGGTTCGCCAGGGCCGAGACGATCGTGGCGCCATTCCGGAACTCGACGGACGCCCGCGTCTGGACGAACTGACGCTCGCGCGTGTAGACCGTGCCTTCCACGAGGGTCGCCGGTTCGAACCGGAAGTCCATGGTCGCGGTGCTGTCGCCGCGCACCTCGCGCTCCTCGCCGAAGGCCCAGACCGTCGTGCCGGAATAGTGCCGGCCCGCTACCCGGTACCGTCCGACCGGGAGAGCCACCTCGTAGCGCCCGTTCCCGTCCGAGGAGACCGTGAAGGCGATCGTCCCGAGGTCGACGCGCTGGAACTCCAGGGTCGCCAGGGGCAGCGTCTGGCCCGCGGCGGTCGTCCTCCCCGAGACGCGGACGGAGGCGTACGCCGTGAGGTTCACGACCACGGGGCTGGCCGTGCTGACGGTGAAGAACCGCCGTGCCGCGACCAGGGAACCCGAGGAGGCGCTCGCATTGTACGGTCCCGAGAGGAAATCGGACAGGGACCAGCGGCCGCGGGAATCTGCGGTGGTCGCCCTCACGACCGCGAGGGTGGTGTCCTCGACCTCGATGCGGGCCCCCGGCACGGCTTGGCCCGCGGGATCCAGCACGAACCCGGAGACCGCCGCGACCGGGAGGCCCAGGTCCATCTCGCCGTCGGGCTGCGGGGTGACGGGAGCGAGGGCGATGCGCCGGCCCTCGAAGGTGACGTTCACGAAGTACGTCCCGGCGATCAATCCCGTCGCCCGGAACCGGCCATCGTCATTGGCGGTGAACGTGGCCGTGAAGGAGCGGGTCTGGTTGTGCCGGAGCTCGACGACCGCGCCGGCGGCGAGACGCTCCCCCGGGTCCTGGTCCGAGCCGCCGTCCGAGTCGATGAACACGACCGCGTCGGCGGCCTGCCCCCGAGCCTGGAGATCCTTGTGGATGAGCCAGTCCGGGACGCCATCGCTGTCGTCATCGACGCCTTGCCGCATCGCGGCGGCGTCGCTCACCGTGAACGTCGACTGGTTCAGGATGGTCGAGCCGATCAGTGTGCGCCCGTCGGGGACGCCGAGGGAGGCCGTGACCCGGACCTCGCCGAACGGCGCCAGGAGCGAATAGCGGCCCTGGGCGTCGGTGAAGGTCCCGCCGTGGGGGATGTCGATCTCGTCGGAGACGGTGACGCGGGCCCCGGGGAGCGGGGTCGTGCCGTCCACGGTCACCGTGCCGTTCACGAAGGCGCCGTCATAGTACTTCACGAAGACGACACCCCGGCCGATGGCATTGGCGGGGCTCAGGTAGACCGTGCCCGTCTCCGTGCCGGCGCTGATCCGCTTCTGGATCTCGATCCCGTCCGCGTAGTTGACCGGGACCGACGCCTCGGGGTGGTTGTTCGCCTCGGCCTGCGGGTACGGGTTGAAGTAGGACGTGTAGTACACCGTGCGCCAGTGCGTGAGGTTCCAGGCCGGCATCGGCTGGAGGGACTGCGCGGAGCCCGAGCGACCCGGGATCCCGTCGTCCGCGTTCGCCCCGCCCTGGGTCGGGCGGAACCCGACGTACGAGCGGTAGAACATGCTCTCGTAGAACATCGGCTTGTAGTCGATCTTCAGGTCGGACACCTGAGCGTCCGCGGGCTCCGAACCGGCGGGGAACTCACCGCGGTTCGTCACCGCCGTGATCCCGAAGAAGTCCGTGGGGATCGCGCGTCCGTCCTTCAGCTGGGTAATCCGGTGGTCCGAGAGCTTGATCGGGGCGTAGAAGATCCCGGTGCTCTCGCCGTCCGAGGGGAACAGCCGCGAGTCCACCGCGAAGTACCGGATCGACTTGCCCGTGAGTTCGCGCACCTCCCGGTAGAACCCGGCCTGCTGGTCCGCCGTCGGGAGCCTCTCCAGGAGGTTCGTCTTGATGATGATGTACATGGCGTTCGTGGGCTGGAGGTCCGAGTCGCGCTTCCCGTACCGGATCGGGTCGGCGAGGATGTCGTCGAAGTACGGGCGGGCGTCGCGGATCGACTCGGAGATGAGGTCGGCATCGAGGCCGTGCGAGGCCAGGAGCGTGCGCATCCCGCCCGAGAGCCCGGGGCTCTTCCGGTAGTCGCCCTCGATCAGCCGCGCGGTCAGGTAGGCGATCCCCTCCGCCTCCCCCTGTGCGGCGATGAAGTTCCCCGCCAGGTGGTAGCCGTCGAGGAAGTTGTCGGCGACGGAGGGGTGCTGCCCCTTGTCGATCGCCTCGAACCCGTAGTCCCACCAGGAGAGGAACGCGGGCCGTTCGCCGGGGGTGACGTCGGCGTCCTGAGACGCCAGCCAATCCCACGCCTCGGGATAGTAATGACGGAAGTCGTGCTCCAACGGCAGGGAGAACCCGAACGCCCCGAGATAGAACGTCCCCCCGCCGTCGGCCACGCGGGCGTACCCCGGCGGCCGCAGGATCTCGGGCGTGGCTTCGTAGAGCGCCTGGTCGTAGGCCTTCTTCGACTCGTACGGGATGGCGGCGTCCGTGGCGTAGAAGACGTTCGGGGTGATGATCAGGAGGACGATGACGGGGGCGCCGAGGATGTGCCCGATCTTCACGCTCTTGCGGAAGGCGCCGAAACGGCCACCATGCACGGAGAGGAACGTCCGGGCGGCGCCCTCGAAGTTGAGGTACTCGAACAGGCGCACGATCACGTACGCGGCGGTGACCACGAAGGCGGGAGCGGCGTTGAAGATGAACCGCGCCGCGGCCATGGACATGAAGATGGCGGCGAAGGACCAGACGAGGGCGAACAGGTAGTACGGCCGGGTGTTCTTACCCGTGGCGAACTGCAGGGCCATGAGGGCGAGCCCGACGAGGCTGAAGTAGTACGAGGCGACGCCGAAGGAGAGGATGGCTTGCGAGAGCCCCGGCGCCTGCGCCTCCGCGATCGTGTCGTACGCCTTGCTCCGGACGAAGTACCCCGCGCCGGACAAGAAGCGGGCGGCGACGGCGGGGTTCACGATCGACAGCACGATGAACCCGGCGCCGACGAGGCCGATGATGGTCGGGGTCACCAGCGCCCACGGAAGGTCGCGGGTGACGCTGAAGGCGATCCCGAGGACGAGCGCGACGAGGAACAGGTAGGCCGGGACGTCGTACCACGTGCCTACGTACCCGAAGGGGAAGTAGAACGGGGCGGCGATGAGCAGCGGCAGGCCTTGGGCGACCGCGAAGCACGCCGTGATCCCGAGGGTGTCCTGGTTCCGCAGGCGGTGGACGAAGATCTGGAACAGGAAATAGACGAGGACGATGACCGGCGCGTACGCCCAGCCCTGCCAGGTGAGCGCCAGCATGGACATGCACCACCCGGAGAGCATCGAATAGAGGAGGGGGGAACGGTTGTTCACGACGAACTCGCGGAGCCCGGCGACGACGGCCTTCCGCTCCTTCCAGGACCAGGTCGCGACCCACTTCTTCTCGTTGAGGCCCTCGAGGGCCTTCAGGAAGAAGTAGAAACCGGTCACGACGAAGAAGAGGATGAACGAGTCGTGGTCCGCGTTGGTGGCGGGGGAGCGCTGCAGGTGCGCGGGGAGAACGGCGAGGAGGAAGGCGGCGATGATCCCGGCTCGCCGACCGAACGCGTCCCGCGCCAGCAGGTAGGTCGGGAAGATGGTCAGCGCGCCCCAGAACGACGTGGACAGTAGGAAGACGGCGGAGACCGCGCTCCATCCGTCGGCGGTGAAGGGGGCGAACAGGGAGCCGACGACGATGGTGAACCAGGCGAACATCGGCGGTCGCGGGTTGACGAGCCCCGTGGGGTAGTTCAGGAGCGGGTCGAAGACGATGTGATGCCCCGTCTCCCACCCGTACCGCACGATGCGCTCGTAATAGAACGAGTCCGACCCGCCGGAGAGGATCCCGTTCGGCGCGGCGAGGCCCCACGCGAAATAGGACCGGAGAAACCAGGCCAAGCCGAAAATCACGGCGAGGACCAGCACCGTGGGGGCCTGGCGATACAGCCCGCTTTCCCGAAGGCGTAGACCGAGCATGTGCACTCGTCCGAAGTGCCCGCGCAAGATGGCGACCCCTTTTAAACCCTTTGGAGACCTATCGTTTCCTGGCCTCTATGGAGACGTAGGCGGCGCGTGAGGCGAGTCGCGAGGAACCCTCGAGGAGCCCCTCGTCCACCCCCGCCAAAACGGCGGTGACGCGACGGGCGAGCGGCCGCAACGCGGTCGGAAAGCGACCGACCAGATGGGGGAGGAGGTAGGACGTCAAGAAGTGCGGCGTCACTGCCTCGACTTCGAACCGCGCGCGGATCGCCTCGACGTACGCGGTCAGGGGCAGGACACGCTCGCCAGGCTCGTGGCGGTCGGTGGGGAAGAACCGCCGCGCGAGGGCGGCGGGCAGGTTCCCGGCGCAGGGTTCCTGGATCAGCAGGGTCCCGCGCGCGGCGAGGACGCGCGCGATCTCGGAGACCGCCAGCGGCAGGGCATCGGGAACGTGGTGCAGAACGGCGCGGCCGACGACCGCGTCGGCGCTGCCATCGCGCACGGGGATCTGGAGGAGGGAGCCGCGGACCGCTTGCAGGGAAGAGTCCGCCTGGAGAAGGGCCCGACGGTCCGTGTCGATCGGGAGGACGCGGGCGCCCCGCTGCGCGAAGAGCGCCCCGAAGCTCCCGTTCCCCCCGCCGACATCCAGGACGGTCCGGCCGTGGGCGTCGGGGAGGAACGCCTCGCGGATGCGGGAGAGAGGCGCGTACACCGTCATCTCCGCCTCCCCGTCGACGAGGAACCGCACCACCGGAACGCTCACACGGCGGCGAACCGGGGCCGGCCTAATAGCCTTCCCGGCCTAGGCTTATCCCGCGCGAGGGGTTCCGGCGCGCATGCGTCGTGACCTACTCAGCATCCTCTGCTGTCCCGTGGACAAGGCGGACCTCGCGTTGGCGGTGACAAAGGAGGACGCCGAGATCCTCGAGGGCACGCTGACCTGCTCGAAGTGCGGTCACGTCTATCCGATCTCGGACGGCATCCCGGACCTCTTGCCGCCGGACTTCACGTGAAGAGGGCCTCAGCGGCGAGGACGCCGCTCGCGTCCCCCGCCTTCGCATAGTCGTCCAGGGGCTCCGCGTTCAGCAGCAGGAACTGCTCTCCCCAGGAGAACTTGGCCAGCACCGCGCGCGCCTGTACCGGCTCGCCCAGGATCCAGAGGGCGGCGGCGAACGCCTCGACGGTGGAGAGGCGCCAAGGCCGCGCGTAGTTCACGGGGTTCGCCGCCAGCAGATAGGGCAGACGGCGTGCGTCGCCGCCGCGAACGGGAGGGAACTCGTTGCGCCGCCAGGAGACGTCCATCACCGCGAGACCGGAGACGCTGGCCCGCCGCGCGTCGTCGCGACTGAGCACGGTCTCCCCACGGGCGTCGAGGACCAAGGTCCCCCGCCGGATGCGGCCCATCTGGTCGACGACACGGACGAGGCCGAAGCGGGCCAGCTTCTTCGCGGTGCACCGCTTCGGGTCGCAGTGCTCCGCGTCGAACACGAGAAGTCGCAGCACGGGCGCTTCAAGGTTAGCGCCAGACACTTTAAATAGCCGGCTCAAATCTTCGCCGTCCACCTTGGGGGGCCGGGACGCGGCCGCTCACCGGGGGTAGATGAGATGCTGAGCCTGAAGTCTCGCCATGGACTGTTCGTCTTCCTGGGGATCGCTATCGCCGCCGTCGCGCTGCTCCTTCTTGTGCCCCGCGCCTCCGCCGACCCCGAGCCGCCGGTCGCCCTGGCCGACCAGCCCGCCTACGGGATCTCGGCCGATCAGAACGCCGTGCACACGTCCACAGGAACGGTCAGCGAGGTGTTCACGGTCACGCCGACGCCGATCGTCCTGAGCGCGGGCGGAAGTCCGCAGCCCAATGACGCGCCCTTCTCGACCAACGTCAACCTCACCACGAACACCAACGAGCAGACCAATCCGACGGTGGCGGTGGACACGACCGGCCGGCTCTATGTGGCCTTCCAGAACTTCACGGGGGCGAGCTGGGACATCTACGTGAAGTACAGCGACGACGGCGGGCAGACCTGGACGCAGGTCGCGGTCGCCACGCAGGCGTACAATGAGATCAACCCGTCCATCCACACCCACTTCCAGTCCGGCGGCACGCACATCAACGTGTTCTACTCCCAGAACAACGTCGCCGCGAACATGTGCTGGTACCACTCCGACAACGCGATCTCCTGGACCAACCAGTGCCTGGCCCCGAGCTTCGGCGGCGGCTTCACGCCGCGGAACTACGGCTTCGCGAGCCAGGCGAGCTTCGGCCTCGTGAGCTACGTGGCCTGGGATGTCCAGGACGCGGCGAACGGGAACACGCGGACGCTGGTCTGGTTCTACTCCGTGGACGCGTTCCACACGACCGCACCGGCCAACTGGGCGGGGACGGGGTTCAGCGCGGCCTTCCACCCGGGGGACCAATGGACGAAGCCCCAGGTCTTCATCAATGAGAGCATCTACACGTTCGACCTCTCCGACAGCGGCCTGGACGGCTGCGTCCTCTTCTCCATGCTGCTGAGCAACCCCGGCCCGACGTTCGGCTTCGCCGGCGATGGCACGGCCGACATCGCCCTGGTGAATCCCCTCCCGGACAACGACCCCAGCTGCGGGAACTGGTACTTCTACATCTCCGAGAACCTCTTCGGCGGTGCCCTGACCGGGGTCGAGGACAGCGACCCGGAGATCGTCGACCTTGGGGCCGCCTTCGGGTACGGCTGGACATGGACGTTCAACGACACCGACTCGATCGTCATGATGATCCGCGATCCCGGGGACGGCTTCCTCTACCTGGAGACCCCGGGGATCGAGACGGGCGCGGACTTCCGGTACCCCCAGGCGTTCAGCGCCAACGGGCTGATCCTCCTCTCGTTCATCCAGGACGACACCATCGCCACCTGGACCTGGTCCGGGGACGGCGGGGTCACCTGGGACACGGAGTACAAGGTGTCGGACAACGCCGGCACCGCCGTCCGCGGGTTCCACTCGATCGCCGTGGCGTACTCCCAGGGCGTCCAGATCGTGTGGCAGGACGATCGCAGCGGGGACACCGAGATCTTCTGGTCGAACATCACCGGCTGGCACTTCTATTTCGTCACTCGCGACCCTCTCTTGGGCGATGTCACCGTGAACGGCGCGGCCACACCGGCCCCCTCCGCCTTCTTCTGGCAGGAGGGCACCCTCCAGAACGTCTCGGTGCCTTCGCTGGAGACCGATCCCGTCGACCCGAACATCCGGTACTCGTTCGACCGATGGAGCGACCTCGGGCCGATCGCGCACGACGTCACGGTCGGGACAATGGACCTGACGCTGACCGCTTTCTACAACACCGAGTACTACATCTCGATCAGCGCCCCGTACGGCAGCACGACGCCGCCGAGCGGCTGGTACCTGAACGGCACGGTCCTCACCCTCCAAGTATTCCTTCCCGCGAACACCGCCGACACCCGGTACGTCTGGGCCGGCTGGATCAGCAGCGGCTGCCCCGGCTCGTACGACGGGCTGAACAACCCCGCCTCCATCACGGTCAACTGCCCGATCGTGGAGCTCGGTCAGGTCACGCGCGAGTTCCTCGTCACGGTGACCTCCCCCTACGGGGTGCCGACCGGCGGTGGCTGGTACACGGAGACCTCCACGGTCAGCGTCAGCGTCAACACCCCCGTGGCCGGACCTCCGGGGAGCCGGTTCGCCTTCGACATCTGGTCCGGCTCCGGTCCCGGGGCGTACGACGGCTCGCAGAACCCGGTCTCGTTCCTCCTCCTCGGTCCGGTGACCGAGAACGCCCGCTGGTTCACCGAGTTCAACCTCACGATGACGACCGGCGCCGGGACGGTCCTCCCCGGCTCGAGCTGGCAGCGCCAGGGCTCCGTCGTGTCCCTGCTCGCCCTCTCGCCAGCCGTCGGGATCGGCGAGCGGTACGTCTTCGACCGCTGGACCGGGTCGTCGACCCTTCTGGTCAACCCCGCCACGATCACGATGGACAGCGCGAAGACCTACAACGCGGCGTGGTTCCACCAGTGGTACCTGGCCGTCACCGCCAACTTCGGCATCCTGAGCTGCGCGCCGTCCCCCTGCGGTTGGTACAACCAGGGGACCTCCGTGAGCGCCCAGGCCATTCCGCCCGCGGCAGGGATCGGGGAGCGCTACACGGTCGTCGGCTGGACCGGGAGCGGCACCGGCAGCTACTCGGGGACGAACAACCCCATCACGGTGACCGTGAGCGCCTACATCACCGAGGCGATGCGCTTCCGGCACGAGTTCCAGGTGACCCTGTCCGCGAACTTCGGGACGGTGTCCCCAGGGAGCGGCTGGTACGAGGACGGCATGACGGTCCAGACGAGCGCCGTCGCCCCGCAGTCCACCGCCACCGAGCGCTACGCGGGCCTGACGTGGACGGGCACGGGCGCGGGCTCGTACACCGGTGTCGGGAACCCCGCGACGTTCACGGTCACCGGCGCTCCCCTCACGGAGGTCGCGACCTGGGAGCACCAGTTCCTCCTCGACGTCCGCACGGACTTCGGCGGCGTCACGTGCCTCCCGGTCGGCAGTCCCGGACCCTGCGGCTGGTACGCTGTGGGGACGGCCGTCCAGATCTCCGCCACGCCGCCTGGCGCCGGGGCGGGCGAGCAGTACGTGTGGATCGGCTGGACCGGGACCGGCGCTTCCGGCTACTCCGGGGCCGCGACCAGCCCGACGATCACCCTGAACGATGCCGTCGTCCAGATGGTGGACTTCCGGCACGAGTTCCAGGTCACGCTCACCACCAACCAGCCCGGCGTCACCGTTTCCCCGCCGAGCGGGTGGTACGAGGCCGGCACGACGCTCACCTTCAGCAGCACCCCGACGATCACCGCGAGCGGCGAGCGCTTCACCTTTACCGCCTGGTCCGGCGCGCCGGCCCTCACCGGCAACCCGGTGTCGGTCCTCCTCGACGCCCGGAAGACCTACGAGGCGCAGTGGACGCACGAGTACTTCCTGGACATCACCGCGAACGCCGGGGCGTCGGTCGGCTGCAACCCCACGCCCTGCGGCTGGTACGCCTCTGGGACCTCCGTCACGATCTCCGCCACCGCGCCTGGGGCCGGCGCGAACGAGCGCTTCTTCTGGGGCGGCTGGACGGGGAGCGGGAGCGGGAGCTACAGCGGCACGATCACCACGCCCTCGATCGTCATGAATGCCCCGATTGCGGAGGCCGGGGGTTTCACCCATGAGTTCGAGCTTCGCGTGACCTCCATCTACGGCAGCGCTCAGGGCGCCGGCTGGTATGCGGACGGGGAGACGGCGGTCGTCACGGTGACGTCCCCGGACCTCGTGTCCGCGGGGACGCGCTACGTCCTCACCGCCTGGGCCGGCGACGCGACCGGGTCCTCGGATGTCCTCACCTTCACGATGGACGCCGCCAAGAGCGTCACCGCCACGTGGTCCACGGAATACCTCCTGACGGTGAACTCCGCGTACGGCAACCCAACGGGAGCGGGCTGGTACCCCGCGGGGACCAATGCGGCGTTCGAGGTCCTCGCGTTCGAGTACACCACCGACACCGACCGGTGGTCGTTCACCGCCTGGACAGGGGACTCCACCGCCACGACCGCCGGGGCGTCCGTCGCAATGTCCGCGCCGAAGACCGTCGACGCGACCTGGTCCCGACAGTACTGGCTGGATGTAACCTCCGGATACGGCACCCTGAACGGCGCCGGTTGGTACGCCTCCGGGACCTTGGCGACCTTCGGGGTGTCCGCGAGCGAGTTCACCTTGGCCCCCGGGTCCCGCGTGAGCTTCCTCGCCTGGTCCGGCGCGTCCTCCGCGACGACCATCTCCGCGAGCGTGGTCATGGACTCGGCGAAGGCCGTGTCCGCGACGTGGGGCCTCCAATACTACCTGGACTGGACCAACCCGCGCACGTCGATCACGGTCACGCCCGCGCGCGGCTGGTTCGATGCCGGGTCCGCGGTGACCCTGGCGGTCCAGCAGACCTCGGAGTCCATCACGACGGGAGAGCAATACCTCTTCACGGGCTGGACGGGCACCGCGTCGAGCGGGGCCGCGAGCCTCTCGCTGACGATGGACCGCGCCCACACCCTGATCGCGACTTGGGAGCACCAGTTCCAGTACACGATCCAGGTCACCCCCACCCTCTCCCCCTCGATCTCGATCCAGGTCGATGGGACAACGCTCACCGTCCCGGGTTTCGTCTGGCTGACGGAGGGGACCGCCCACACCTTGCTGGCGAACCTCCGCGTCCTCAGCCGGGACTACAACTTCGTCGCCTGGAGGGACGGGACCCTGACGCTCACCTCCGCAGCGCCCGAGGCGACCATCTCCGTCACGCCGACCTCGGCGAAGACCCTGACCCTCGAGTACGTGAAGTCGACCGACACGGACGGGGATGGCCTCCCCGACGCGTGGGAGAAGCAGTACTGGGCAGTCCTGACGGACCAGAACGCCTCGGGGGACCCCGACGGCGATGGCCTGACGAACCTCCAGGAGTTCAGCAGCCACCCTCAGACGAACCCCATCGTCAAGGAGGAGCAGAGCTTCTTCGGGCCCTTGGTGAACAACCCGATCTGGCTCGTGCTCTTCATCATCCTAATCGCCGTCGTGGTCGTCCTCGCGATCCTCGTGGCGCGGAAGAAGAAGCCCGTCCAGGTCATCGAGGAGTCCATGGGTCCGGCGCCGCCGGTCCAGGAGAGTTCACCGCCAGGCCCCGCCAACGCCCCGCCCCCGCCACCGTCGGCCGCACCGCCGCCAGCTGAAGAGCCGGCGGTCGAGATGGTCGAAGGCCCTGCGGGCCAGACGGTCGAGTGCACGAACTGCGGCATCCTGAACGATGCCGGACAGGCGAACTGCGCCGTGTGCGGGACCGCCCTCCCGGGGACCTCCGGCGGCCCGGACAAGGCCGAGCGCATCCGCAAACTCCAGGGAGCCTACAAGGCCGGACGGATCTCCAAGGAGCAGTACGAGGAGAACATGCGCAAACTCTCGCGCTCGTAAAGCCTATCCGCCGTCATGGCATCCCTCCCCTGCCACCGTGATGAACCGCGACCCGCTGATCGTGATGAGTGATGGGCGAGCTGAGTGGCCCCCGCTTCCAGGCGGCGAACGACGCCTTTTTATAGGCGTCTGACATTTGTCTGCCGCGGGTGCACTCCATGGTCACAGGTTTCGATCTCGTGGGACGCAGTCGGATGCTTCATGCGCATTGGGGGCGGCGGGCGGCGGCGTTCGTCGTGGACGCCCTCCTGGTGCTCCTTCCGGTCTGGCTCGCCTTCAGGTTCCTTGCCGTCGAGAGCCTCCCTTGGGCCGGCCTGGCCTCCGGCATCGTCTTCTTCTCCTACGGGACGATCTTCGAGGCCCTCTGGCGCGTCACTCCGGGGAAGGTCATCTTCGGCCTCGAGGTCCGCGCAATCTGGGGGCCGGTGAGCCTCGCGAAGGCCGCGGTAAGGAACGTCCCACGGTTCTTCTGGTACATCTTCCCGCTCCTGGACTTCCTGATGGGCATGTCGATGGAGGGCGACCCCCGACAGCGGTTCTCGGACCGCCTCCTCGGGACAGTCGTCGTCCAGCACCGCCACGCGGACACGCCGGCGACGCACCAGGGAAAGCCCCTGCCCACGCACTTCCACCGCGAGCTGAACTGCCACGCCTGCGGCGGGGTCCTCCAGGATGCGGGCGACCGCATCCTTCAATGCCAAGCGTGCGGGCTCCTGCAGTAGCCGCCAACGCTCAAATAGCGCGCCCTTCATGCGCCCGATGGTCGGACCATGCTCTTCGTCACGCAGTTGAAGATCATCCCGGGGCAGCTCGATGAGGCCACGAGGATGTTCAAACACCCGAAGATCCCGAACAACATCATGATCCACGAGTTCCTGGGCCTTCTCGGCAAGCCGGACGCCCTCGTGATCTTCGAGGCGCCAGATGCCGGGACGGCGGCGGACTTCGTTGTGCAGTTCGGGCGGGTAGCGGACACCACGACGTCACTGGCGTTGCCCATCGACGAATTCAAGTGGACCTCGTAGGCCCTTCGACTCCCGGTGGAGAAGAGGGCGGTTCGGGGCACTTCACGTGTCGAACGTGATCTTCCCGGACTCGGCGCCGGTGCCGAGGAAGTTGATCGAGAGGATGTAGGTGTGGCCGGTGCCCGAGACTCGGACGGTGAGCCGGTCGCCCCCATTGAGAACGCCGTCCAGGCTCTGGAAGGTCAGATTCCCGGCCGTCGTGCCCCCCGCGAGAGGGCGCATGCGGCTGGCCTCATCGACGAGGCCATCGGCGAGAACGATCCCCTGGAACTTCCCGAGGCTCAACGACTGCTGCGAGACCTGGGCGACCGTGACCTGGACTGCGGTGGAGTTCTGCCCCGCGATGATCATGCTCACGTAGGGGGTCACCTCCGTATTCGACGTCATCTGAGACGTTGTGACATACAACACGGCGGCCAAGACCACGGTGATGGCGACCAGAAGAATCGTGGCGATGACCGGGGATACCCCGTTAGCCGCGCGAATCCGAGGCAACAAAAGGAAGAGGGCGTAGACCTATATTAAGGCCTACGCCTGAGTCCGGTCTACGTCTGAAGGGTGACGTCGAACACCTGGCTGCTGTCCTGGGTCCACAGGAACACCAACTTGTAGGTGGTGCTCGGGACGACCGTCGTCAGCTTCATGATGTCGCCGCCCTTCAGCTTCCCGTTCCCGCCGACGTCCGTGTACCGGAACGTGTACGTGCCCAGGGTGATGGCGCTCGTCGTGAGGGGCTGCGCGGTGCCCGTCTGGGTGCCGTTCACGAACAAGGTCACCTTGTACTGCCCGAGGTCCGCCGCCGGGGAGGCGCTCGCGATTGCGGCCTCGCACTTCCGGGGCGACGCGCTCAGGGAGCAGCCGTAGCCCGTCTGGCTCGTGGTCACCTGGGGCTTCGAGGTCCCGGGGCCCGAGATCAGGCCCGACACCATCACGTACAGCACGGCCGCCAACACCACGGTGATGGCGACCATCAGGATGGTTGCAATCACCGGAGACACACCTTCCCTGTCCTTCCGAACAGGCATTCGCTTCTGCATGTTTCAGTCCTTCTGCGGCTTTCGCCGCGAGCGGACGAGATGACGAGGCCTTCATAAAGGTTTCCCCGACAATTTGCACGGGCGATAGGGTCATAGAATCGTTATTGGAACTGAGTTCCATCTCAGTCCTGAAAGTCACGTTCCCTCCGACCTGCCTACCCGGAACCTCAGGACCGGCCGGGTCCCCTGCCTCCTGCCTTTCTATCGGTCCGTCAGCTTCCAGTCCTCCTCGGACGGTGCACCCATCGCTCCACCGTGGACCTCCGCAGGCCGCGCTCCCGGGCGATCCGGTGGTACAATCAATGCCGGAAGCGGGGTCGTGCGCCGCTTCCGGCAGCCTCGCAAGTCGGCGTTGTCCGGCTCGGGCCTGAGGGGCTCCTCCGGCGACGTGCCTAGGCACTCATTCCAGTCCCGCAATTCCCTGTCCAGCACACCTACCGTCGATGCAGGAGTTTGACCAAGACAACCGTGGCGATGACCGTCGATCCCACGTCAGCCTCGCGAATCGAGGCAACAAAAGGAAGAGGGCGTAGACCGCTTTTGGGGCCTACGCCGGAGTGCGCCTTACGTCTGAAGGGTGACGTCGAACACCTGGCTGCTGTCCTGGGTCCACAGGAACACCAACTTGTAGGTGGTGCTCGGGACGACCGTCGTCAGCTTCATGATGTCGCCGCCCTTCAGCTTCCCGTTCC
>Ga0334722_10001026_pt1 | contig 36974 bp, 36 predicted proteins | sample C3_bottom_MG_FD_207210 | JGI IMG/M metagenome (GOLD analysis project Ga0334722, IMG submission 207210) | Sediment microbial communities from Yellowstone Lake, YNP, Wyoming, USA - C3_bottom | ecosystem: Environmental > Aquatic > Freshwater > Lake > Sediment | place: USA: Wyoming | collected... | reverse complement strand
TGCCTCTGCTTAGGTTGGCTCTCAAGAAAGACCTGAAAATCGAGGACAGGAAACCGGCGGAAAGGGCCGCCGCGTAAACCATGACAACGGGGCCACTTCAAATTTCAACGAAGATTGGGATTGACTCAAGATAAGCGGCATCAAGATGAAGGTGAAGGACAGCACGCCGGGCGAGGACATGGCACAGGGTAAGCTGGTTGTATCGTACCGCTATAAGAACACCGGAGACACGCCATACACCTATGGCGTCTCGAACGAGATATCAGGCGTCAGTATAGCCACCGGCGCTGAATCATCGCAGTATACCTTCACGTTCAGCGACAGCAACAAGCATATCCCCCTTGACGCGGAGAAGGAGTACATGCTGGCCTACCGGGGCGGTCTCGGCGATGAGGCCGACGCAGTGGCGGGGAAGAGCTTGAAGCCCAGTGAACCGCTTGTGATAGACAACTGGGAAGGCGGGCAGAACTGGACAGCGGAAGATTCAAGGGTAACACTTTCGCCCGCGGAACCAGGTATGTCATTTATGGGGACTGGAGCTCTAAAGGCGGATATAGCGTGCGGTGAAGCTGCATTCTTTGACAACATTGACCAGAGTTCATCTACTTCGGCGTCCGTTTTTGATACGTGCTCTGGCTCCATGGTCGGCCACCTTTTTGCCGCATCCGTGGAGTGCGAGATTCAGCGTGTAGACTTTGATCTGCAAGCGGTAGGCGGATGTCCGGCAGAGGGATATTATATGACGCAGGCCCTTATTTATGGAGAAGGGGGCACGCCCGGTGTTTTGATAGGGTCGAGCAATGTTCAATACCTTCCCTGCGACGGCAGAAGGCGTAGGTTAAGCTACACCCTCCCGCCGGCTGTTAAAGTTAACGGAGGCTATAAGGTATTGTTGATTTTGTTAAACAGCGGTTATCCTACGTATGGGAATTATGTAATGGTTTGGGCGGGCAAGACTAACTACCCAAATTATCTTTATAGACGTCCATGGGGCGATTCGCCTTGCGGGAGCCTAACGTGGCAATACACCGGCAATGTCAATTCGAGATATGGCATTTCTGTATATGGGAAGTCCGATGGCGTGCCTGTTGCATATAAGGAAATTGCGGCTAATTGTACCGGTAAAGATTCAATTAAATTGGCTGTCAAGACCGCCATCACCGGCAACATGATAAATTTCGTATACGGTACGGACAAGGACCACGCCGTCGAAGTGCCATTGAACAGCACCACGACGGATTGGGAGGTTGCTGAGATACCTATTTCGGCTGATGTAGACAAGTCCAAACTGGGCTATTTCGCGTTCAAGCTCGGCAAGGACGGCATTGACGCGGACGGCAATTCCATCGCCAACACCATATACATAGACCAGCTTGTGGCCGAGTGAGGCCCCAGAAATAGGTTTACAATCCCTCCCTCTTGCTATAAAATTACCGGGTTATGAAAATTATAGACCGCTATATCCTGAAAGAGCTTATCCCCCCGTTTTTCATAGGGCTGCTGCTCTTCACCTTCGTGCTCCTTATAAACAGGATATTCAAGCTGACCGACCTTATAGTAAACAAGGGCGTTCCGCTCGGCACGGTGGCGCGGCTTTTCGCGTATATCATGCCCTCGTTCATGACGCTCACCATCCCTATGGCGGTGCTCCTGGCAGCGCTCGTAGCGTTCGGGCGGCTCTCTACCGACAGCGAGATGATAGCGCTCAAGGCCACCGGGTTCTCGTTCTACCGGCTTATGGCCCCGGTTATGGCCCTTGCCATAGCCGCATGCGCCGTGACGGCCTACTTCTCGTTGTACCTCGGCCCGGAGAAGGCGCGCACCTTCAAGCGCGACCTCTTCATACTCGCCAAGACACGCTCCGTCATTAATATCGAGGAGGAGGTCTTCAACGATTCGCTGAAGAACCTCGTATTTTACACGCAGAAGACCCCGTCTCCCAACGAGATGCAGGGCGTGTTCATATCCGACGAGCGCAACCCCGCCGAGCCGTACGTCATAATAGCGCAGAAGGGCGTGCTGGACGTGGACCCGGCGACAGGGGTTGCCTACCTGGACCTCACCAACGGTAGCATCCACAAAAAAGGGACGAAGGCGGAAGGCTACCAGAAGATAACCTTCGACACGAACAACCTCTCGATAAACCTCTACGACAAGCTGTTCAACGAGGACGAGCTTAAAAAGCCGAACAGGGAACTGCCGCTTGGCGAGCTCTGGGCCAAGGCCGATGAGGTCAAGGCCGCGGGCGGCAACTACTACCCGGTGCTCACCGAGTATTACAGGCGGTTCTCGATACCGGTCGCCTGCATTATATTCGGGCTGGTCGGCCCTCCGCTCGGGCTGTACTCGCGCCGCTCCGGCCGCTCGGCCGGTATGTCCATGGCCCTTGCGGTATTCGCGGTGTACTACCTGCTGATGAAGGGCGGCGAGAACATAGCGTCCAACGGCGCGGTGCCCCCGGCCCTTGCCGCGGTAATCCCCAACGTGGTGATTGGCGCGTTCGGGCTGTATGTGTTGGTTACCACTGCCAGGGAGACGGCTTTTAACCCGGCCGAGCGGGTCAGCGACCTGTATACCCGCTCGGTGCGGGGCGGTAAGGCAAAAAGGCTCAAGAAGGGCAGGAGGGACGGGTTTTGAGGATACTCTCAAAGTACGTCCTCAGGGAGTTCTTCCGCATGTTCGCCGTGGCGCTCACGGCCTTCGTGCTGCTGTTCATGCTCGGAGACTTCATAGAGAAGGTGGACGAGTACATGTCGCACAGCGCCTCCGCCTGGACGGTCGTTCGCTATATGCTCTACAGGCTCCCGAACACTATTTTCCTGATGACGCCCATTGCGGTGCTTCTCGCTACGCTCATGAGTATCGGGATGCTCTCGAAGAACGGCGAGGTGCTCGCGATGAAGTCCAGCGGCATCCCGCTTTACCGTATCGTAGCTCCGGTCTTCACCGTAGCCGTCGCCTTGTCGCTTGTCATATTCTGGGCGAACGACACCGTCATCCCATACTGCAACATGAAGGCCGAATTCATAAAGAACGTATACATAGAGAAGAAGCCGGCCATCCCTGTCATCAAGCACGACAGGATATGGTTCAGGGGGCCCAAGGGCGAGATAATAAACATCGGCCTGGTGGAGTTCAAGGGGGACATGCCGGTCTGCCGCGGGGTCACGTTCTACGAGCTCGACAGCTCGTTCGGCCTGGCCAGACGGCTGGACGCCAAGCAGATGGTGTGGTCGGGCGACAAGTGGGTCCTGGAGAAGGGCGTGTCGTACGACTTCAGGGACCCGCACGGCATGAAGATGGCCCGCTTCGACAGCCTCCCGGTAGACATCCCGGAGAAGCCCGCGGACTTCAGGCAGGTGAGGCGGTTCTCCGAGGAGATGACATTCTCCGAGCTCCTGGCGTACATATCGAGGCTCAAGGCCGAGGGCTACAGCCCGGTCAAGTACGAGGTGGACCTCCACGGCAAGGTATCGTTCACCCTCGCCAACATCATAATGGTCATAGTGGCAATACCGTTCTCGCTCAAGACCTCACGGAGCGGCGGGATGGCGATAGGCGTCGGCATCTGCATCGCCATCGCTATCAGCTACTGGCTCTTATACTCTTTCTCCATATCGCTCGGCCATGCGGGCCGCTTCCCGCCGATCTTCGCTGCATGGGTCGCCAACCTCATATTCGGCTTCTCGGGGCTGTACCTCTTCGTGCATACGGACAGGTAGGCGCTCCGGCTGCAACTTGTTCAAATATGGCCATTTAGGCATAATGGGTCTTTTTTGTTTGACTTCCCCTTCCCGAAAACCTAAAATTACAGTTATAGCTTACCTATATGTTATAATTACGGAATGCCTTCGGTGTGAGGCGCATGCGCCTTGCCGCCGTCTTGTTAAAGGGGGTACCCTATGGAAGAGCCGTGCGAGCTCCTGGAGAGTTGCGGGTTCTTTATAAGCTTTATGGGGAACGCGGAGGTCCTCGATAAAGGCTGGGCGAGGATGTTCTGCCAGTCGAAAGAGAAGTCGGAGAACTGCGCAAGGAATAAGATATACAGGAAGACGGGCAGCCCGCCGGCAGACAACATGGCCCCTACGGGAGACGTCATAAGGGTGATAAACAGGATGGAGCTGTAACCTGGGCCGGCCTGCTCCTCTACACCCCGACCCTGCCCGTCAGCCTGAAGAACAGCATCGCCGTGACAGGCAGGAATATGAACATCCCCGCGAAGCCAAGCTGGTACTCCCCGATCCAGAAGGTCATTGCCAGGTTGAAGACCAGCACCGTGTAGTACAGAGCCGGACCCCAAAGGTCTATCGTGGGGACCCTCCTTATGATGTACATTCCGCGTACGCCCCTGTCTATCATGCCCCACACCGAGAGGGTCACGAGTGCCACGGCGAACCAGCCCGCGAAGTTCGCGATGGTCACGCCGAAGTACGCCCCGGGTTCGGGGTAGTAGTATATCTTGCCCAGGAACCACCTGTCGCCGCGGAGAGACAGCGGGTCTATCACTACGTCGAGGAGCATCTGGAGCGTAGCGCCGAGCAGCAGCACGTCCCAGGTAAACCTTCCCACCACTCCGCGTTTCGTCTCCTTCTCCCTGAACTCGAAGGACAGCCCCGCGCCCCGTGCGGGCGAGATGAGCGCCCTCGCGGTGCACCAGCTCGCGTAGGACAGGAACGTGAACGACAGAGAGTCCATGAACGGCACGCCGAATATCCACAGCTCGCGCTCCACCGTCGAGGGTATGTAGTGGTAGAGCCCGAAGGGTATCCCGTTTCGCACGGACGAGAACTCCGAGATGTAGGCTATAAACCATGCCGAAAGCGTAAACAACACGGCTTTCTTCGGCCCCACCTTGTATGAGGCGGCCGTCAGGTACATCAAAAGGAATATGAAGACGTAAGGCCTGAAGGCCACGGTGGATAAGAGGAGCCATGCGTTGTTGGCCATAGCGGCTTATCTCCCCTTGGTGTAGCCGTTTGCGGCGAACCACTCCACGGCCCTCTCTAGCGCGGCCTCGACCGGGCTCTGCGGGAGGCCGAGTTCGCCAACCGCCCTGGACGGGTCGAAGTACATGAGCTTACGGGCCATCCGTACCGCCTCGATGGGCGCGACCGGCGGCCTGCGCGTCAAGTAGTCGGAAATAGCGGTGGATACGAGCGCCATCGGGTACACCGACCAGTAGGGGAGCCGCACCTTGGGGGCCGGGATGCCGGTGATGGAGGAGAGCAGGTCGAGTATCTCTTTGAGCGTCATGTCCCGGTTGCCAAGTATGTACTTTCTGCCGGGTACGCCCTTCTCCATGGCAAGGATGTGGCCCTCGGCCACGTCACCAACGTCCACGAGGTTCAGGCCGGTGTCGAGGTATGCGGGCATCGCGCCGTTTACGAAGTCCACTATTATCCTGCCGGTGGGCGTCGGCTTTATGTCGTGCGGGCCGACCGGGGTGCTGGGGTTCACTATGACTACCGGGAAGCCCTCTGAGGCGTACCGCTCGGCCTCGCGCTCCGCGAGGAACTTCGAGCGCTTGTAGTGGCCCACCATGTCGGAGAGCGTAACCGGCGTGTCTTCTGTGCCGGGCGTGCCGTAGCCCTTGTTGCCGAGCGCGCCCACGGTGCTTGTGTAGACCGCACGCGATACGCCCGCGTCACGCGCGGCGGAGAGGACATTAACCGTCCCTTCCACGTTCGTCTTGTACAGCCTGTTCGGCTCCGGGCTCCAGAGCGTGTACTCTGCGGCGGCGTGGAATACTGCCTCGCAGCCGCGCATCGCGCGCTTCAGCGAGTCCGGGTCGGCAAGGTCGCCTTTTGCGGTCTCCACGTCCAGACCGAGGAGGTTACGGATGTCGCTCCCCTCGCGTACGAGTGCGACCACGCGGTCGCCCCTCTTTACGAGCCGTCTTGCCAGGGCCGAGCCGACGAAGCCCGTTGCTCCAGTTACAAAAACCTTCATGGCCCTTAGGGTACAAAATAACCGGCGGGCGTGTCAACAGTTATTGCACACACCTTGCCCCTTGACACCCGCCCGCTAATCCTATATTATCTGGCTTTATCTTGACGTTCGGAGGTGTTAATTGTTCAGGACTATAATGGTGCTGATGGTAGGTTTGAGCATGGAGTCGTTCGGGAACGTCATGCTTCGGAGGGGCATGAAAGAGGTGGGCGAGGTCACGAGCTTCTCCATCCCGGCCCTGTTCGGCATATTTTTGAAGGGTATAACGAACATGTCGGTGATAACCGGCGTCGCGCTGGACGCGCTGTTCTTCGCGTGCCTGCTGATAGCGCTGTCATGGGCTGAGGTGACGGTGGTGCTGCCTCTTACCGCCTTCGGCTACGTCTCCACCGCGATTGTGGCCAAGGTCATACTGCACGAGGACATCTCGATGCTCCGCTGGGCCGGGACCATGTTCATCGTCATAGGGTGCGTGCTTGTGGGCAAAAGCGGCGCGCACTGATCCTTAGTAGTAGTCCAGCCCCAATAGCAGGAAGGCCGAGCTTATCCCGCCATTAGGCTTCCTTATCCCCGCGTTCGACATGTGCTTGTACCGGGCCTGTATGTTGACTGCCAGCTTGTCCGACAGGAAGTACCTTACACCCGCCCCCGCGCTTTCCATGAAGTTGAACCTCGTCCCCTGTATCTTCTTGGGGACGTCCAGGTAGACCGCTCCCAACTGGCCCTCTATGTACGGCATCAGCCTCCCGTCCAGGGCGGTGAAATTATACCTCAGCCCGAGCGGGAAGATGCCGACCTCCCCGTGGTCGTTGTACTCTGAAAACAGCCCCAGCACCGGCTCTATCTTGTATTCCAGGACGCCCCTGTAAAAAATCTTCCCTTTAATGCTGTCTATGGGGAAGGCGACCGACGGGAGCACCTCGACCAGGCCGAGGTCGGGCCTGCCGAAAAGCTCGAACCCGTAGCCTGCGAGCAGGCCTAACGAGTACTTCGAATTAGAGAGTATTTTCTCGTAATGCGTCTGCTCATTGGCGTTCTCGGGCGGCTCCGCGGGTTGTTCGGACGGGGCGGACTTCGCGGGCTCCGACTCCGGTACGGCGGCATCTGACGCCTGTGCGGGGCTGTTATCCGGCGTTGCAGACGCAGGGGCGTTTCCGGCCAGCATGGCCGGCTCGTATGCGTAGAGTGTGATTACTCTCTCTTCGGGCTCCCGCTGGAAGAGCGTGATGGTCTCGTCTGCGTATGACGCGACGGGCAGCGCCGTGAGGACTGCCGCAAGGACGGCCGGGACGAGAAAGAGGGGTATGGTGCGCATTATTTGCAGTCTCCTTGTTGATGAGCCGTATATTACTGCATCAGAGCCGCACGAGCCTGCCTTCGCGGTCTACCATGAAACTCGTACCCTTCCACGTCACCTTGTTGCCTGTAAAGCTCATAAACCATAATGCAAAGCCTATGAGGTCTTTCAAGGGCAGCAGCCAGAGATACCTGCGTACCCCCGGCCCCCGTATATAACGGGCCTCGATGTAGAGCGCCTGCGCCCCCCGTATCAGGATGTCCGCCATAAACACCGACCATCCGGCAAGCGAAAAACCGGTGGAGAGCAGAAAGAAAGCCGCAAACGCGGTCCCCTTGGTGAGGACGGATAAAAAATAACCCTTCGGCCTGCATGCGCGGTACGTCCTGCCCCAGCGGAGCTGGTGGGCAAAGTAACCTTTTACACTCCCGGCCCTCTCCACGGCGTCCACTACATAGCCGGAGAGGAATAGACCGTACCCGGCGCGCTTCACCAGGTTGCCGAGCATGTAGTCATCGGCCAGATATGGCGAAAGCGCCCTGAACCCGCCTATGGCCTCCAGCGCCTCGCGCCGGACCGCCATTGTGGCCCCGAGCGCGAAGCTCATGCCTTCGAGCCTCTCGGCTACTGCCACGGAGGGCAGGAAGTCGGTGTCTATCGTGAGCGCCTCGAACGCGGAACCCATGTCGGACGGGTAAGCACCCCTGTACGGGCAGGTGACCAGCCCCACTCTGGGGTCCTCGAAGCCGTTCGCGAGTGCCCTTAAGTAGCCCGGCCCGACTCGCATGTCGGCGTCCGCGACTACGAGTATATCATACTTGGCACGAGTATACATGCCCGCGAGGTTCCCGGCCTTGAGGTTAGGGGAATCCTCCGCGTGGCCGGTCACAAGCGATACGTCCGCACCGGGGTGCGCGGCAATCAGCTGCCTGGCCACCTCGGCCGCCGGGTCGTCCGGCTCCGCCACGCCAATAAGCACCTGGAATGCGGGATAGTCCTGAAGTATAAAACTCTCCAGGTTTTCGTACGTATCGCCGTCCGCTCCCCGCACTGGCTTGAGCACGGTCATCGGCGGGCAGTCCGTCGGCCCGGAGGCTGTGGGCCTGCCCTGTGACGCCCGCCTGTAAAAAGATGCCAGGCACCACGTCGATATTGCGTAGAACGCCACGGCGGCGAGCCAGAGCACGAAGAAGGATGCCTGCATCCACGCGGCCAAGTCTCTATCGCCCCCCGTAGCGCGTCACAAGGCCGAACTCCTCGGCCACGGCCTTGAGCGAGATGTAGTTGTTCTGGTTGAACAGCCGCCTGTACGCCGTGCCTAAATGCCCGTGCAACAGCTCGTCCACCGAGTCCCTGAAAGAGACCGCGACGTGCTGCAACACGCTCGGGTCCCGGTAGCAGTCAATCATGCAGATGTCGCAGCCGTCCCTGATGGGTGCGGCGCCAGGGAAGTCCTCTACCGCGCATATCCTGTCTTTCATGTAGTGGCAGCGGTATACGTCCAGGTTCCAGTCGAGGAAGAAGTATTTGTAGCCTGCAAGGCAGGGGAAACGGGACGGCTCGTTTTTCAGGAACCGTATCATCTCGTCCATGCCCGCGGAGGGGTTAAGCACCTTGATATCCTTCTTGAGTGCTTTAAGGCCGAGGAATATCCCTATAAGCTCGTCCTTTGAGTACTCCACGAGCTCCGAGTCCGAGAACGAGAGGTAGGTGGAATGCAGCTCGCGAAGCGGGTACGAGAAGGTCACGTCCTTGAACCCCATATCCCGGAGGTAGGCAGGCAGTTTTTTAAAGTCGCCTACCAGCCGGCTTATCGTGACGCTCGCGGTCGAGTGCATGCCGGACGAGGCCAGCGTCTTGTTGGCCCTCCTTATCCTGTCGGTGAGGCCGGGCAGTCCGCGGTTTTTGTCGTGGGTTTCAGCGTCCGGTGCGTCTATGGATATTATTATGTTCCTTAAGCCCGCCGCTTTCAGACGTTTTATCTTATCGTCGTGCAAGAGCTGTCCGTTCGTGCATATCACCGGCTCAATGCCCTTATCCCGGGTGTGCGATATAGCGTCTTCAAGCCCCCCATAGACGAGCGGCTCGCCGCCGACGAATACGAGGTAGCGCACGCCCCCGGCGTGCAGGGTGTCTATAGCGCGGAGCAGCCTGTTTACCGGTGCGCTGGACTTTGCTATGCCTTTCCCGCGCGCGAAGTTGCAGAAGCCGCAGTCGGCGTTGCAGTCGTTGGTCACCGCTATCTGCGCGAAACCCGGCCCGCCGCTAAGCGCCGCCAGCTTTGCTATGTCCAGGAACCTTGCAAGCCCCACAATAATTACCGCCGTAGTTGGATTAGGTTTATGTTCAATGCATATCCGCGAGAAGTTTCCTCGCAGAGTCCTTCATCTCGACGTCATCGATATTGACGCGTGCGCGGACCGGCGCGGCGAGTATGAACTCCGCCTCCGCCTTCGCCTCGGCCTTCCGGCCTGTATCCCTGTACGCCTCGGCCAGGTAGAGCCGGTTAAGCAGGCAGTCTGGCGCGGTGGCCTTCGCCTTCTCAAGGAGCCGCACGCCTTCCTTCTTGTCGCCCAAAAACGCCCAGGACGGCGCCTCCATCAGCACACGGCCCCGGCTCCTGTAAGCACCCGCGTTGTCGTAGAGCGGGTCTTTGACGGCCACCGCCTCGAGCCCGCGGAGCGCCTCCTTGACGAGTTTCAGCGCCTTGAGCCCGCCGACTACGTCCGCCTTCTGTAACTGAGCCATGGACTTCCAGTAGAGCGCGTACGCGTTGCCGGGCTCGGAGGCGAGCGCCCTGTAGGACGCGGCTATGGCCTTGTCGAGGTCTGGCAGCCGCTTCTTTTTGTCCTTCTCGGATTCGCCCAGCAGGTAGTGCGCGCGTGCGAGCTGGGTCGCCGCCTTTGCGTCGCCAGCGGGCATACCTTCGAGTATGGCCGCCTGCTTTGATATCTCGGCCCGGCCGTTCGCATGGTCGAGCGCGCGGGCGACATCCTCCACCGTCGGCCCGGCAAGCGCGGGGACAGCCATCGTCAGCATCGTCGCAACAATGTATGGTATAAACCGCAGCATCTAACAGCCCTTCAGGGCCTCCCTCCGCTTGGCGATGAAGCCGTAGAACTCCTTTGCCTCCCGGTAAATCCGCTTCCTCTCCTCGGAGTCGAACGCGGCCTTCCTCAGAACCTTGTATACGTAGCTCGGCCGGTAGTAGAACTTCTTGTAGAACCGCTCGACCGCCATGAATATCTCCGCGCTCGAAATACCTGGGTAGTTCAGCACGCAGCTCTGGTAGCCGGTCTCCGACACCAGGCTCGTCGGGTTGATGAATCCCTCGGCCACGCACAGCTCGTAGAACTTCGTGCCGGGATAGGGAGACGCGAGCGACACCTGTATCGTTTCCGGGTCCATCTCGCATGCGAAGCGTATCGAGCGCTCTATGGACTCCCTCGTCTCGCCGGGCAGGCCGAGTACGAACGCCCCGTGCACCAGTATCCCTAAGTCCTTGCAGTTCTTGGTGAACACGCGCGCCTGCTCTATCGTAGTGCCCTTCCGGACGTTATTGAGTATATTCTGGTCGCCGGTCTCATACCCTACCATGATGACCCGCATACCCGCCTCGCGCATCGCCTTGAGCGTATCGTATTTCACGCTCACCTTCGCGTTGCAGCCCCAGCTTATGCCAAGGGGGGCGATCCTTTTGCTTATCTCGATAGCACGGCCCTGGTCCTCGGTGAAGTTGTCGTCGTCGAAGAATATCTCTTTTATGTCCGGGTAGTACTTGAGGATGAGCTTGACTTCCTCCACCACGCTCTCCACGCTTCTGGTCCTGTAACTGTTGCCGGAATACGTCTGCGGCCAGAGGCAGTATATGCACTTCGACGAACAGCCCCGCCCGGTGTAGAACGATACGTACGGGTACTGGAGCCAGGGTATCTCGTACTCGCGGTGGTTTAAGTCCCTCTTGTAGACCTCGGTGGCAAGCGGCAGGGCGTCCAGGTCGTGTATGAGCGGACGGTCGGGGTTGTGCACCACACGGCCGTCCTTGCGGTAGCTGATGCCCGCGACCTCGGCCATCGGCTTCCCGTTTGCAACCTCTACCACCGCGTAATCGAACTCTCCGCGGACCACGAAGTCTATCGGCTTGCATACGTCGAGCGTCTCCCCGGGCAGTATGCTTACGTGCGGGCCTACGAAGCATGCGAGCATTCCGGGCTTGGCCTCTTTTATCTTCGCGGCAATCGCCGTGTCGTTCATGAGCGACGGCGTGCTGGTGTACAGCACGACCAGGTCGTAGGCCTTCGCTATCTCGACCGTACCCGCCACGTCTATCCCCGATGCGGGCGAGTCAAGCACGCGCGAGTCCGGAAGCATCCCGGCTGGGTAGGCCAGCCAGGTCGGGTACCAGAAAGAGCGTACCTCGCGGGTCGCCTGGTAGCGGGAGCCTGCGCCTCCGTCGAAGTCCTCGAAGGAGGGAGGGTTTAAAAATAACACTTTCATCTATAAATGCTCCTTGCCTTTATTTCCCAAGTTCCTTGATACGTTCTATGACGCCCGCTATCAGCACGTCCGGGGTGGACGCGCCCGCGGTGACGCCCACGGTCTCCACCCCCACGAACCATTCCGGCTCCAGCTCGGACGCGTTGTCCACGAGGTAGGACTTCGGCGCCACGGTCGCGGCGACCTCCTGGAGCCTTTTCGAGTTTGCGCTGTTACGTGAGCCCACGGTTATCATTATGTCCACCGCCTGGCCCAGCTTTATCACCGAGGACTGCCGCTTCTCGGTCGCGTCGCAGATGGTGTTGTGCACCTCGACCTGCGGGTAGCGCGCCTTGATCAGCTCGACTATGCGCTCGAAGTGCTTTATGTTCTGCGTCGTCTGGGATACCAGCGCGACAGGCCCGTCCACCATAGGCAGGGTGGCCACGTCGTCCTCGTAGCGGAATACGTGCGTCCTCTCCGGTGCGACGCCCGTGAGGCCCTTGACCTCGGCGTGGTCCCTGTCGCCCAGGAGCATTATGGTGAAGCCCCGCTCAGCGAGCTTTTTTATGATGCGGTCAATCTTGGCGACCAGCGGGCATGAGGTGTCCACGACCTTCAACCCCTTGCCCTTGGCGCTCTCTATCACGTCTGGGGCCGCGCCGTGCGCGCTTATTATGAGCGTGCCGGCTTCCACCTCATCCACGCAGTCCACGCTCTTTACGCCCTTGTTGGCGAGGTCTTTGACTACCGACTGGTTGTGCACTATCTCGTGCAGGACGAAGACTGGCTCGCCCGCGTCCGCGGCAGTCTTGTGCGCGAGGTCTATCGCCCTCTGCACGCCCATGCAGAAGCCCGCGTGCTCGGCCAAAAACACTTTCATGTATAAACCCTCTAAAACGGGAAGTCCAGGCCCACGAATGCGGTCAACCCTTCCTTGCCGTACCCGAAGTCCACCCGGCCCACTATGTTAGGCTGTACTATCGCCCTGAAACCGACGCCTGGGTTGAACTGGTAGTCCCTGAAGAAGTCCTTTGAGTAAGAGCTGTACACGCGGCCTATGTCCACGAACGGCGCCGCCTGCCATTCCGACCACACGCCGAATATGTGGAGTTTGAAGAGCCTTATGCGCTCTTCTATGTTAAGCAGTATATAGCCGTCGTCCCTGAAACGGTCCGTGCCGAAGCCCCGCATGGTGTTCTCGCCGCCCAGCGAGCTCTCCTCGAAAAACGGTATGTGCCGCCCGCCGGTCAGCTCAGCCGCGCCCTTCAAGACAGTGACGAACCGCTTGTCGTCGAACGATATGAACGTCCGCATGTTAATCCCGGCCCGCGTGAACACCCGGTTGTGCGAGAATCCGTGTATCACCTCGCCGTAGAGGTTGCCGTACCAGCCGGAGCTCGGGAATACCTCGTCGTCCCGCGTGTCGTAGGTCAGCGTCAGCCTCCGCTCCAGTGCACCGCCGCCGTTTATGCCCTCGACCTTTGGGAAGCGGTTCTTTATGTATGCTACCCCGTCCACGCGGCCCCGCTTCACCGTCACCCACCTGAGCTTTTCGCCGTAGGAGAGCATGAAGTCGTGCGGCAGGTAGTAGCCCAAGGTGAACTGCGGGGCGAGTTCCTGGTTTGCGTAGTTGGTCTCGTCGATCTCCCGGGAGTTCTCCGTCAGGCCGAAGAACCTGTAAGTGCTGTCCTTGAAGAAGGTAAACCGGCCGTAGAACCGGAACTTCCCGTCGAACATCTTGTTGTCCCAGTACTCGAAGGTGGCCTCATGGTCCACGCCTATAGAGCGGTTGACGAAGATGCGGTAGTTCTTGTCCACCGTCGGGAAGCCCAAGTAGCGGAACGTGAGGTTCAGGCCGGTGTTCCCGTTGTACACGGCGGACGGGGCTATTATGCCGTAGACGTACTCGTTCTGCTCCTTCAGGAGCCAGACCGGCATGAAGCCGTACTCGCTTCCGCCGTTACGCGATGTGGCGTAGACCGGGAGAGGGATGAGCGATGTTTCCGCACGGGCCGCTCTCGGCATGGCCGTTATCAGTACGAGCAGGGCGGCGGCGAGGCACATGGTTAGCCTGCCGCGCGGGCCTAAGTCGCGCAATGGAATGTCCGCCTTTCGATTTTATGGATTAGTCCAAATAAACCCAGATATTAGCACAATGCGGGGCTAAATGGCAACTGTTCTTTGTTGGTGGGCGAGGGGGCTCAGAAGGGCGCTTGGCGAAGACAAAAACAAGGGGTCGACATAATTGCCGGCCCCTTGTTAAATTCTGAGATTGCCACGCTTCGCTCGCAATGACGAAACGGTGGGGTTCTTTTTACCCCTCCGGCTTTGGCGGGGCTATCTTCGGGTTAATCTCCCTGGCCTTGGCGAACGCAGCCGTGGACTCGGCCTTGCGCCCGAGCTTGTCCAGCGCGGCGCCCTTTGTCCACCAGGCCATAGCCTCCCTCGGGTTCAGCTTTATCGCGGCCTCGGAGGACTGGAGCGCATCGTCGAAGCGGCCGAGCTGGTAGAGCGCGTGGCCCCTGTTGCAGTAAGCCGCGGCCTCCGTGGGCTTGACCTTTATCGCGTGGTCGAAAAGCGCGACCGAGCCCTCGTAGTCGCCCAGCATGTACAGTGCGTAGCCCTTCTCTATGGATGCGTCGGCGTCGTCCGGGTCGGCCTTCAATGCGACGTCGAACTCGGCGGCCGCCTCCCTGAACATCCCGGCATCGGATAGGACGTAGCCCTTGTTGTAGTGCGCCTTGGCAAGCGCTGGGTCGAGCTTTATGGCACGGTCGAAGGCCTTGATTGCCTCCTCGGCCTTGCCGTCCTTGTACAGGCTGAGGCCCTTGGCCATCTCGTCGCGCGCGTCCTGCGAGTGCGATGAACAGGAGGCCAGCCCAAAGAGGGCCAGCCCGGTAATCAGTAATAATGCGAGTTTTATCTTCATTTCGGCTCCAGGGACTTTGCCTTATCCGAGGCCTCAGCGGCTTCTTTGGCGCGCCCAAGCTTCTCAAGCGCCTTTGCCTTGCCGAGGTAGCCTCCGGCTATGGTCGGGCCCTGCTTGATCCCGGTCTCGTACTCGTTCAGGGCGTCGCTATAAAGGCCGAGGTTGAACAGCGAGTCGCCCTTCCTGATATGCGCCTCGGGGTAGGACTGACAGAGGTTGATGGCCTTGTCGAACTCTATTATGGCGCCTCCGTCGTTGCCGAGCCCGGCCATGGCGAGCCCCTTGCCGAGGTGTACCTGCGGGTGCGCCGGGAATATCTTGTAGGCCTTTTCGAAGGTGCCGAGCGCGTCCTGGTACTTTTCGGCTGTAACCTGCGTCATGCCGTCCTCGATGTATTTCTTGTACTGAGCGTTGGGGTCCTTGGCCTTGCAGCCGGCCGCCGCAAGCGCAACAATGAGTACCGTTATCAACGTATAAAAGAGCCGCCTTTTCATATAACTCTCCTTGTTTGTGGGTAATACCGTGTAGGGGATATTTTTTGCACAAAAGGGGGGTGGAAGTCAAGGGGAAACGCCAATGCGCGCTTGACACCCACAATATATTGTGTTATATATTATTTAATCCCGTATATCTTGTACAAGCTGTGGAAAACCCTGTGGGTAACCCGACATTTCCTGTGGGAATGCTGTGGGGAAGCGGGGGAAAAAACACCCTAACTGCTTGTGTTGCTGGAGGTATTTCCATGCGCGACCTTGACGACTTCAGGCTCCAACCCCAAGAGCAGGACCTCTTCGGGGGCGGCGAGACGACCGACATGGCCCTCTTCGTCAGGACCTCGAAGGACGAGGTCGTTACCTGGGACAGGAGGCGCATAGTTGACGCGCTCGTGCGGGAGACCTACATAGACCGCTCGACCGCCGAGTCCGTATCCGTCGAGGTAGAGAAGATGATAGGGGCGGCGAGGATAAAGCGTCTGACGGCTTCACTGATACGAGAGCTCGTTGACGCGAAGCTCATCGAGTTCGGGCTGGAGTCCGCGGTCAGGATGCACTCCCGGCTCGGCATGCCGCTCTACGACGTGGAGCGGCTCATCACGAGGCCCAACCGCGAGAACGCCAACGTGCCGCACGGCCCCGAGGCGACGAACATGACCCTGGCCGAGAACATAAAGAAGGAGTACGCGCTCATGAGCGTGTTCTCGGCCGAAGTGGCCGACGCCCACATGCGTGGAGACATGCACATACACGACCTGGGCTTCATAGACCGCCCGTACTGCTCCGGCCAGTCGCTGGAGTACATAAAGAAGTTCGGGCTGGTACTGCCGAACGCTCTGTCCACCGCGAAGCCCGCAAGGCATGCCGAGGTGCTGCTCGCGCACATGGTGAAGTTCTCCGCGGCGCTCCAGGGCAACTTCGCCGGGGCCATCGGCTGGGACGCGGTCAACCTATTCTTTGCGCCGTACATAGAGGGCGCCTCTGACGAAGAGATGCACCAGCTCGCCCAGATGCTTATATTCGAGTTCTCGCAGCAGGCCGTGGCAAGGGGCGGGCAGGCGATATTTTCTGACATCAACCTGTACTGGGAGGTGCCGCGCCACTTCGAGGACGTACCCGCGATAGGCCCGGGCGGAGTGTACACCGGCAAAAATTACGGCGAGTACGGCGAGACCGCGCGGCGGTTCGTATGGGCGCTCTTCGACGTATACATGGAGGGCGACGCGCACGGCAGGCCGTTCTTTTTCCCCAAGCCGCTCGTGCATACAACAGAGAAGTTCTTCCACACACCCGGCCACGAGGACTTCCTCCGCCACATATCGGACGTATCCGCCAGGAAGGGCAACACGTACTACGTGTTCGACAGGGGCGAGACCGCCAAGATATCGGAGTGCTGCCGGCTGTCGTTCAAGCTGGAGAAGCAGGACTTAGAGGACGCGAAACAGCCGTGGAAGATGCGGTACAGCGCGCTCCAGAACGTAACGCTCAACATGCCGCGCATGGCCTACGAGGCGGGTGGCTCCGACTCCGAGCTGTTCCGTGTCATGGCCGAGCGTATGGACATTGCTGCCGGGGCGCACGTAGAGAAGAGGCGTTTCATCGAGCGGCTGCTTTCCCTGGGAGAGGCGGGGCCGCTGTCGCTCCTCACGATGGACCTGGACGGCAGGGCGTACCTGCGGCTCGACCGTGCCTCCCACCTGTTCGGCATGGTGGGCCTAAACGAGATGGTCAAGGTGCATACAGGCCACGAGATGCACGAGGGGAGCGCGTACCTCAAGTTCGGGCTGAAGGCCATTGCCCAGATGAAGCTCATGGCGGAACGGCTCTCCGAGAGGCACGGGATGCGCTTCGTGCTGGAGCAGACCCCCGCCGAGTCCACCGCGCACCGCTTCGCCAAGCTCGACCTCCGTTACCACTCCCCCGCGTCGGGACACGCGGTCAAGGGCGACATATCCAAGGGCCGGGTATACTACACCAACTCGACGTACATACCGGTAAGCGCGGGGGTTGGCCCGGTGGACAGGGTGCGCACCGAGGGGCTGTTCCACCCGATGATAGAGGCCGGGTCGCTGACGCACATATGGCTCGGCGAGGCGATGCCCTCGGCGGACTCCGTCTCCAACTTTATCACCAAGGTATTCCGCCACACGCAGAACGACCAGGTAGCGCTCTCCCCGGAGTTCACCTCCTGCGCTTCCTGCGGACTGACATCGCGCGGGCTGCACGGCAAGTGCCCCGCATGCGGCTCTGAGGACGTCGAGGGCATCACCCGCATCACCGGGTACTTCACGAAGGTCTCTTCGTGGAACAAGGGGAAGCTGGGCGAGCTTGCGGACCGGTTCCGCAACGGGCCGTTTTTGAACGAGGAGGCGGGCGCAGATAGGGCGGAGCTGGTTTCGTAACTAAACCCTCTCCCCGCAGTGGGAGAGGGTGGCCCAAAGGGCCGGGTGAGGGTGAATTTCTAAAGATGGCACTCTGTGCATCAATGCTTTTATCGGGCTATTCGGATAATAAGGAGGCATAGATGGCTCTTCTTAAGGTGTTCGTGAAGGAAGGTTGCACGCAGTGCCCGTCAGCCAAGGCGGCGGCGGAGGTCATCAGGTCGGACGGCCACGAGGTGCAGGAGTTCGACCTCGGTACCGCGGACGGCCTTGCGGAGGGTGCGTATTTCGGCGTCATGTCCACTCCGACCATGCTGGTAGTGGACGATGAGGAGAAGCCGGTCGCGTGGTGGCGGGGGCTTGCCCCGGCGGCTGACGAGATTAGGCGCGCGATCATGGACCCCGGCAGGCAGACCGGCAGGACCGTCAACTGAGTTAGGCCGCGTTTCGGACTTCCTGCGGCCTGCGCGGTATGGTGAAGCGGAAGGTGTTCCCTACGCCGCTTTTGCTTTCGGCCCAAATATTCCCGCCGTGCAGCCCTACTATGCTCTTGCAGATGGCGAGCCCGAGGCCTACTCCCTCGCCCTGTTCTCGTTTTAAATCCCCGGCCTGGCTGTACTTGTCGAACACCTTCTCGAGCTTCCCCTTAGGTATGGCAGGCCCGGTGTTGAACACGCTTATGCGCACCCCTCCGTCCGTATCGCCCTCGGCAGTCACGCGTACCTCCCCGCCGGTCGGCGTAAACTTGAAGGCGTTGGACATCAGGTTGTTCAGCACCTGCAGGAGCTTGAACTCGTCCGCGAATATCTGCGCCCCTTTCGGCAGGGCTTTGTGCTCCACGCTGAAGCCGATCCCCTTCTTCCCGGCGATAAGCGCCTTGTCCTTCGACCATGAGTCGAGCAGTCCGGCCACTTCTATTTCCGAAGGCTTTAACTTCAGCTCGCCTTCCTCGCGCCTGGCCAGGTCCAGTATGTTGGTTATCAGCTCCATCAGGGCCGACTGGTTGTTTTTCACCATCTCGAGCGCCTCGATGCCGTCCTCGCCCAGTAGGCCGCCCTCTTTCTCCATCAGCTCGTCAATGAGTATGGTGGAGACGAAGAGCGGAGACTTCATGTCGTGCGAGCATACGGCCATCAGGTCGTTCTTCAGGGCGTTCAACCGTTCCAGTTCGCGGTTCTTGGCCGCCAGGGCCTGGGTGCGCTCCATCACCATGTCCTGGAGGTGGTAGGAGTAGAGCCTTAGCTCCTCCTTCGTACTGAAAAGCTCCTGGTACGGCTTCTTGATGGACGTGACGAACAGCATCTGGTATATGAACAGGTACGCGCCCACCTTGTATATGTGGCCCATGAGGTTGTAGATGTCGTACGACGTCGCGTAGAACGTGAAGAACAACCCGGAGAACACTGTGAGCGCCATAGCCTGCACGAAGTAGAGAAGGTACGGTTGGCGTTCTTTCAGGTACGTCCTGAAGAGCAGCACGCCCGCAACCAGGTTAAGCGAAGTCACGACGAAATCCACCACAGCCTTTACGGTGGTCGCACCACCTTCCGGTGCGACCATAGTAGGGAACCAGTCCGGGACGAACACTATCCATACCAAGACCGTGCAGGACAATAGCAGGGCGTCGAGCAGAAGCGACAGAGGCTTGAGCCACGGCCTGTCGGTGTCGGGCCTTATGAATGCGGCGGTGAAGAATACGGCCGCACCGGTGAGCCTCGCTGCGGTCCAGAACTGCACCGCCTTGTCCGCGGTGTTCGGCGTGATGAAGTCCGACATACCCGGATAAGACAGGGCGTGGCAGGCGTCCAGCAGGCCCACGGCCAGAAAGCCCACCCCGATGAAGAGGTCCCTGTGGTTTCTGGCCTGGTAGAAGGTGTGCCAGGCGAGGGCGAATATCAGGAGCGATACTATTACGCTGAACGATTCAGTTATACCGTGCAAGGGGAGGAATGCCTCGGGAGAGAACATGAAATGGAACGGCCTGCCTTCGCCCATCAGGAAGAATACGGCAGAGGCCGCAAACAGGGTAAATAGAAGCCTCCTGTACTCCTTAAACCATGAGGATACTCCCATCGGCCCGACCTCCTTAGGCAATTCTTTAATGGTCTATTACACAAGTATAGCAAACTTGAGCGATGCAGTAATTATATCAAAATATTCTGATAAAACAATAGATAATAGATTAAATAGCTTTAATTATTATTAGGGGGCTTTAACGCGGTTATCGTTATTTTTATGAAGAAAATTGTTTTATTTCGGACCCAAAATATGTATAATGCCCGCCATGCGCGGGGAGGGGGCTCGTATCAAAGGGTTTATTGAGGCCTCTTTTGTGGACTGGCCGGGCCGGGTCGCGTCCGTCGTATTCCTGCCGGGCTGCAACCTGCGTTGCCCGTTCTGCCATAACCACCCCCTGGTACTGAACCCGGGGGCCGTGAAAGACATACCGCTCGACCACGTCCTCGCACGCCTCAAAGACCATGAAGGCTGGGTGGACGGGGTAGTCGTAACCGGCGGGGAGCCGACTGTCTCGCCGGGCCTTGATGGGCTTTTGGGCCGGTTTAAAAGATTGGGCCTGACCGTAAAGCTCGACACCAACGGCACCAGGCCGGAAGTAATACAAAGACTTATAAAAGAAAAACTTGTGGACGCGGTCGCCATGGACGTCAAGGCGGTGCCATTGGCACCTTACCTTTACGAGAAGGCAGCGGGCTCCAAAGTGGACTTGGGCGCTATCACAGATAGCATACTGCTCCTCGTGGGGAGCCCTATCGAGGTCACGTTTAGGACCACCGTGGTGCCGGGCCTGCACGATTCCGGGGCCGTAAAGGCGATAGCGGAGGCTCTGCACGGCAGGCCGCTGGTCTTGCAGAACTTCAGGCCGGACGACGCGCTGGAGCCTTCGTATCGGCATATAAGGCCGTTCACGCCTGAGGAGTTCGATGAGCTTCAAAGGGCGGCAAACCGGGGGACAGAAAAGGCGTCACCCCCGTGAAAACGGGGGTCCAGTGACTTTAAAGACGCTGGGTTCCCGCTTTCGCGGGAATGACAAACAAGAGGGCGAGTTCTCCCTATAAGGTTGGTCTTTATCGTTACGGAGGTTAGTGACATGCAGCGCCTCCGGGAAATTGCCGGGAAACCCTCCAGGCTGGTTATGGGCCTGATGTCCGGGACCTCGCACGACGGTGTGGACGCGGTCATAGCGTGTATAGAGGGATTCGGGGCCTCTGCGAAGGCAGTATTTGTTTCGCACAGCCAGACGCCATACCCGGATGGCCTGAGGGCAAGGGTCAGGGAGGCATTCGGCGGTAGTACGGAGCTGATCTGCCGGCTGAACTTCGAACTCGGCGAGGTCTTCGCGACTGCCGCACTCGAAGCGGCGAAGGCCGCGGGGCTTTCGCTCGGTGAGATAGACCTTATAGGCTCGCACGGCCAGACGGTATACCATATACCGCCGGGTAAGAGCGGCCCCGGCTCCACCCTCCAGATTGCTGAGGGCGCGGTGATAGCGAGGCGTACGGGCGCGGTAACAGTCTCCGACTTCCGCACGGCCGACATCGCCGCCGGAGGCCAGGGCGCGCCGCTCGTGCCGATGGCAGACTGGATACTGTTTCGTAAGCCCGGCGAGGCCATAGCGCTTCAGAACATAGGCGGGATAGCGAACGTTACTATTGTTACCGAGGAGCTTTCAGGGGTGCGCGGCTTCGACACCGGGCCGGGCAACGCCCTGCTTGACGAGGCTACCGTGTTGCTGACCGATGGGAAGCTGAGCTGTGACTGGGACGGAAAAATGGCTCAAGGTGGGAAATTGATGCCGGATTTACTGGAAAAATTACTGGCACATCCCTATTTTAAGAAAAAACCGCCCAAATCCACGGGGCGCGAGGCTTTCGGCAGGGCGCTGGTGCAGGAGATTATATCGGGCAGGCCGTTGGCCCGGCGCGAGGACATACTCTGCACGCTCACGCACCTGACCGCCCGGAGCATTAAGAGGGCGTACGACGACTTCCTCGGGGACGTCGGTCCCTCCCGCGTGGCGCTATGCGGCGGAGGTGCAAAAAACGCATTCCTGGTCTCGCTTGTCAGGGGGCTGTTCGAGGTTCCGGTAGTGACGACCGACGAGCTCGGCGTACCCGTTTTTGCACGGGAGGCGCTCTGTTTCGCGGTACTTGCGAACGAGACCCTGGCGGGCAACCCCGGCAACGTCCCGAATGTCACCGGGGCGAGTGAGCCCGCGGTACTGGGTAAGATAAGTTTATAACCAAGCAGTCAAAACCCTCCACGAAAGGGGACGTCTTACATCATGGCCCTGGACTTGAAAAGCTACACGCTGAACAAAATGCTTGCGCAGTGCGTTGTGCCCAGGCTCGAAGGCGACAGGCTGGGGGACAAGGACTACCTCAAAGAAATTTTAAGCCTTGTTGACGCCGGGGTGGGAGGTTTCATACTCTTCGGAGGCGACTACTGGGAGGTGCGCCAGGCGCTGTCGAGGCTCCAGTCGAAGGCGAAACAGCCGCTCCTCATAGTGTCCGACATGGAGCGCGGCGTGGGCCAGCAGCTAAAAGGCGCGACTGTATTCCCGTGCCAGATGGCCGTAGCCGCCGCGACCGACCTCGTATCCGGCGAAGGGCTCGGGCAGGTGTCCGACATGCTCCAGGCGGTAGCCGAGGAGGCGCGTGGTGCGGGCGTGCACGCCGTTCTTGCCCCGGTGCTGGACGTGAACTCCAACCCCGACAACCCCATAATATGCACGCGCGCGTTCTCGGACGAGCCCAAGAGCGTGTCCGGCCTGGGCGAGCTTTACACCAAAGGCCTACAGGGCGCGCCGCACCCCGTGATGGCGTGCGCCAAGCACTACCCCGGCCACGGAGACACCACGCTCGACTCGCATGACAAACTGCCCGTGATAGAAAAAGACAGGGACAGCCTCGAAGAGGAGGACATGCTGCCTTTCAGGAAGTCGGTCATGGCGGGCGTGGAGATGGTGATGACCGGCCACCTCATGGTCCCGGCGATAGACCCCCTGCTGCCCGCGAGCCTGTCGTCAAAGGTGACGCGCGGGTATTTGCGTAACCGTGCGAACTTCGGCGGGCTGGTGCTGACCGATGCGCTCAACATGGGCGCTCTGACCAAGCACTACTCCCAGAGGGAAGCCGCACGCTTGGCTATCAAGGCCGGTGCCGACATACTGCTCCACCCGGCCGACCCGGCGGCGTTCATGGCCGACGTGGACGCGATGGCCAAGGACAAGGACGTGACCAAGGAAGACGTCTCCTACCCGATGGGCAGACTGTTGAAGGCCAAGGCGAAGTACTGCGTCAACGCGAAGCTCACGGAGAGCCAGATAAGGGAGCGGTTCGAGCGTAACCGCGAGCTTGCGGACGCAATAGCGCTCCGTGCGCTCACGCTCGTAAAGGCGGGCGGCGCATTCCCGTCCATAAAGGACATCAAGGGCCAGGTGGCGCATATCGTCCTCGAGGACGACGGCGACAGGAAGGCCGGGCGCGTCATCAGGAGCGTCATGGCGGCGAGGCACAAGAAGCTCTCCAACCTGTTCGTCACCACGTCCGACGTCAAGAAGCTCGGCAAAGAGGCGATGAAGAGGGCGAAGGGCGCGGAGCTTGTCATCGTCTCGCTGTTTTCCAAAGTCAAGGCGGGCAAAGGGCGTTCGGGCATATCGCCGGAGCTTCTGGAGCTTGCGCGGGCCATTGTATCCAGGTCCAAGAAGACCGTCGTGGTATCCTTCGGGAGCCCGTATATACTCAGGACCTTCATGGATGCGGACTACGTCGTGGCGGCGTACGACCCGACCGAGGCGATGCAGGAGGCTGCGTGCAAGGCGTTCATGGGCGAGGTGGTCTTCCGGGGCGAGCTGCCGGTGAGGATATAAATTACCCCCACCCTGGCACGATGGTATCGCAGGGTTCGTAAGGGGGAGCGTATCCCCCTTACGCGGGGGTGCAAGGGGGCAAGGCCCCATTGAAGTTACAGGATGCTGCTATGAAAAAGTCAGGCAGGGTGGGCACGGCCCACCATTAATGCCAAGTTTGCCACCTCGCCCGCGCCCCTCGAAGTGGCAGCCTAATTGCCCCTCAACCCCCGAAATTTGTTGACATCCCACCCCCTTTAATGGTATAAATTCCTTTTTACATTACATATTACAAGCACTTAAGGAGGCAACAACCAGATGGAACGTACCCTTTCAATAGTAAAGCCGGACGGGGTCAGGCAGGGAAACATAGGCGACGTAATCAGCCGTTTCGAAGGTAGCGGCCTAAAGATAGTGGCGGCGAAGATGCTGCACCTTAGTAAGAAGCAGGCGGAAGGCTTCTACGCCGTGCACAGGGAGCGGCCGTTCTTCGGCTCTCTGACAGACTTCATGTCGTCAGGCCCGTGCCTTGTCATGGTACTTGAGGGCGATAACGCCATAGCGAAGAACCGCGAGCTGATGGGCGCGACGGACCCGGCCCAGGCCGCACCCGGCACCATAAGGAAGGACTTCGCCACGAGCAAGGAAGCGAACGTGGCGCACGGCTCGGACGCGCCCGAGACGGCGGCATTCGAGATAGGATACTTTTTCAACGGGCTTGAGATAGTAGGATAATTCAGGAGGACACGTTGGCCAGGAAGAACGGTGAGGGACAAAAAGAGATGAAGAAGACAGTGGAGTGCAGGCAGGAACTGCTCCGGGAGAACCACAAGTTCGAGCTACAGGACGTGGCCGAGCCGAACCTCTACAGGGACTATTTCCCGTATTCGGAGGTGCCGAAGCTCCCGTTCAACCACAGGGTAGTGCCCACGGAACTTCCGGAGGATATATTCATCACCGACACCACCTTCCGCGACGGCCAGCAATCCCGCCCTCCGTACACCGCGCAGGAAATCGTCGAGATATTCGACTTCCTGCACAGGATGTCCGGGCCGAACGGCGTCATCCGCCAGTCCGAGTTCTTCCTGTACTCGGACAAGGACAAGGAAGCGGTCAGGCTCTGCCTGGAGCGCGGCTATCAGTTTCCGGAAGTAACCGGCTGGATACGCGCGGTCAAGTCCGACTTCCAGCTCGTGAAAGACATGGGCCTCAAGGAAACCGGCATACTGGTATCGTGTTCGGACTACCACATATTCTTAAAGCTCAACATGTCCCGCAAGCAGGCGATGGCCAAATACCTTGAAGTGGTCAAGGCCGCGCTCGACGCGGGCGTCAGGCCGCGCTGCCACTTCGAGGACATCACCCGCGCCGACTTCTTCGGCTTCGTCATACCGTTCGCGCAGGAGCTGATGCGTTTGTCCGAGGAGTCCAAGATACCCATCAAGATACGCGCATGCGACACGATGGGATACGGCGTGCCGTACGTAGGCGCGGCGCTCCCCAGGGGCGTGCCGGAGATAATATACTCGCTCCGCCGTTACGCGGGCGTGCCCTCAGAGCTTCTCGAATGGCACGGACACAACGATTTCCACAAGGGCCTTATAAACGCGACGACCGCGTGGCTGTACGGCTGCTCCAGCGCCAACGGCGCACTGCTGGGCTTCGGCGAGCGCACCGGCAACACCCCGGTCGAGGCCCTGCTAATAGAGTATATAAGCATGCTTGGCCACACCAACGGCGTGGACACCGCCGCCATAACCGAGATGGCTGAGTACTTCAGCAGGAAGCTGAAGGTGCATATACCGACCAACTACCCGTTCGTGGGCGCGGACTTCAACAACACCGCGGCCGGCATACACGCCGACGGCGTGCTGAAGAACGAGGAGATATACAACATCTTCGATACGACGAACATACTGAACAGGCCAATGGGCGTCATCATCACCGACAAGTCCGGTATTGCGGGCATCGCGTATTGGGCAAACTCGTTCCTCGGGCTCGCGGCCGATAAGAAGGTGGACAAACGCCACCCCGGCATCGCCAAGATACACAAGTGGGTGACTGAGCAGTACGCCGAGGGTCGCACGACCAACATATCGCGCGACGAGATGGCCGAGAAGGTGAAGAAGCACCTGCCGGAGTACATGGTATCCGACCTCGACATAATGAAGCAGAAGGCGAGAGATATTGCGGTCCACCTGGTAGAGGGCGTGGTGGAGTCTGACGGCTTCAGGAAGATGGACAAAAAGGGCATGGAGAAGTCCATGCAGAAGCTCGTGGACGACAACCCGTTCATCCAGTTCGCGTACGTAGTGAACACGGACGCCAGGAAGGTGACGAAGAACATAACCCAGATAGTGGACAGGGCGACATACGAGCACTTCGGGCTGGAAGACGACTTCTCGGACAGGACCTGGTTCATCAACCCGATGAAGGACGGTCAGACCTTCGTGACCAACTTCTACACCTCGAAGATAACAGGCGCGCTCGCAATCACCGTGTCCACGCCGATAAGGGACAAGAACGAGGACATAGCCGGCGTGCTCGGCATAGACATAAAGTTCGAGGACCTCGTGAAGGCGGAATAGTAAAACCCCTAGCCACCACCGCCCCCTCTCCCGCAAGGAGAGGGGGTTTTTTGTTTTATAAGGTCTAAAATGCGGCATTTAATCGAATTTATGGGATTTTTAGAGGAACTTTTGCTATACTTTTAAAATTCTGGCAGTCTAATATTTCTCGGGGTAATGATGCCGATATCAGACAACCTCTTCTGGCGCAGACTGCATTCCTTCACGGGGGCCTTCCCGCTCGGGATTTTCCTGCTCTTCCACCTCTACGAAAACTCTTACTCGCTCGCGGGTGCGGACGTATACAACGAGCATGTGCAAGGCCTGCGCAGCATGCCGTACCTGCTGTTCATCGAAGTCGTTGCCATATACATACCGCTTTTGTACCACTCCCTCTACGGGGTATATATATGGTACACCGGCGAGAACAACTTCCCCAGGTATATGTATGCGCGTAACGGGTTGTACCTGCTCCAGCGGGTGACCGGGCTTATAGCGCTTGTTTTCGTCTTCTACCATATCTATGACCAGCGGTTCCTGCCCCTGCCGTCGTTCTTCACCGTCCAGGACTCCATCGGCAGCCCGGCGGTGTTAGCAATATACTTCATCGGTATTGCCTCCGTGGCCTATCACTTCTTTAACGGTGTATGGAACTTCACGGTCAAGTGGGGTATAGCGGTTGGCGAGCGGGCGCAGAAGACTATCCTCGCGGTATGCACCGCGCTGGGGCTTGGGCTGGTGTTCGTGGGCCTCCGGGCGCTCGCGGGGTTTATGAGATGAGCAAACAAGCCAACATAGCCATCATCGGCGGTGGCCTCGCCGGCCTGATGGCAACAATTAAGGTAGCCGAGGCCGGCCACAAGGTGACGCTCTTCGCCATACACCCGGTGCGACGAAGCCACTCGGTCTGCGCACAGGGCGGCATCAACGCGGCCAAGAACCTCAAGGGCGAGGGCGACAGCGTACAACAGCACATGGACGACACGCTATACGGCGGCGACTTCCTCGCCAACCAGAGCCTCGTCAAACGGATGTGCGAGGCCGCGCCGGGAATCATAGACCTTACCGCGCGCATGGGCGTGATGTACAACAGGACGCCGGAGGGGCTGCTGGACTTTCGCCGGTTCGGCGGTACGAAGTATCACAGGACGGCATTCGCTGGCACTACCACCGGCCAGCAGCTCGTCTACGCGCTCGACGAGCAGGTGCGCCGCTTCGAGGTGGACGGCCTGGTAGAGAAGTACGAGAACTGGGAGTTCCTCTCACCGGTACTGGACGACAACGGCGTATGCCGGGGCATTACGGCAATGGACCTGCATACCATGGAGGTGCGCGCGTTTCCAGCCGACGCCGTGATTGCCGCGACCGGCGGCATAGGCGCCATATTCGGCAGGAGCACCAACTCGCTGGTGAACACCGGTAGCGCGGCATCCGCCATATACCAGGCGGGCGCATACTATGCCAACCCTGAGTTCGTGCAGGTGCATCCGACCGCGATGCCGGGCGAGGACAAGCTCCGGCTCATCTCGGAGTCCGCGCGCGGCGAGGGCGGCCGGGTATGGGTGCCTCGTGATGGCAAGCCCTGGTACTTCCTCGAGGAGTGGTACCCCGCGTACGGGAACCTCGTGCCGAGGGACGTCGCATCGAGGGCCATCTTCAAGGTGGTATACGAGATGAAGATGGGCGTGGACGGCCGTGACGTGGTCTACATGGACATATCGCACATACCGAAGAAGGAGCTTGAGACGCGCCTGTTCGGTATAATGGAGATATATGAGAAGTTCAGCGGTGACGACCCGAGGAAAGTGCCGATGAAGGTGTTCCCGGCCGTGCACTACAACATGGGCGGGCTATGGGTGGATAACGAAATGGCGACCAGCATCCCGGGCCTGTACGCCGCGGGCGAGGCCGAGTACCAGCATCACGGGGCCAACCGGCTCGGCGCGAACTCGCTGGTGTCCTGCATATTCGACGGCATGGTTTCGGGTGCGTCGGCCGTGGCATACGCGGACGGACTTGGGAAACGCTCCGCCGATGTACCGTCCACCGTGTTCGAGGCCGAGGCCGGGCGGCAGGCCGATATAAACGAACGGCTCATAAACTCGGACGGGCCTGAGAACATCTACGGCATATACCATGAGATGGGCGACGTGATGCGGGAGAACGTCACCGTCATAAGGTACAACGACAAGCTCAAGCATACCGACGAGAAGCTGGTCGAGCTGATTGAGCGGTATAAAAGGATAAACCTCCCGGACAGGTCGGGCGTGACCAACCAGGGTCTTGTATTCGCGAGGGAGCTGCACAACATGCTGACGCTTGCACGTGCAATCACGCTCGGCGCACTGGAGCGGGACGAGTCGCGCGGTGCGCACTTCAAGCCGGAGTTCCCCGTACGTAATGACGGAGAATGGCTCAAGACTACGAAGGCGAGGTATTCGCACGATAGGCCGGTACTGGAGTTCGAAGACGTGGACCTCTCGCTCATCACGCCGCGCGAAAGGCGGTACGACATAGAATGAACGTGACTCAGAAAATAGTTATAGCCATCGGTGCGGCGCTCGTAGCGCTCCGTGCGATATTCCCGGTGAAGTACGTCGGGTTTCCGGGCATGCGGTTCGAGGGCGGCGACTTCCCGGAATTCATGCACAGGGTGGACTGGCAGGCTACGGGTCTGCACATGTCGGGCATCGTGGCCGTGACGGCTGCGCTTGTGCTGATAATGAGGAAGAAATAAGGGGCCAGGTTTTAGTAAAACACGAGGGATAAATATGAGAGTTGCAGGTACTGCTTTTATATGCGCCGTTTTGTTGGTTGTGCTCGCGGGCTGTGCTGACCAGGGCGGCGCCAAGCCGCTGGTCACGGGCGGGCGGCAGATACACACCCTGTACTTATGGGACGCGGATGGGCATACCGACATCGCGCTTCTGAACGCCCTGAAGACGGAGACCGCAAACAATTTGAAGTCGCACGGGTACACGATATCTAACGACGCCGACAAGACGGACGCATACGTAAAGATAACCGTGCTGGACGCATACAGGAGTGCGGATAAAAGGTCGGCGTACATAAAGGCGAGGGTCTACGTGGTTGCCTCGGAAGACGGCCGTATGCTGTTCGACAACCAGTACGAGTCATGGGCATCCGGCGGCACGAAGTTTGTCGCCCCGGAGTACCCCGTGGATAAGTTCGTCAAGGGAGTGCTGAAGGGCCTTTGATATAGTTTGTCATTCTGAGGCGCAGCCGAAGAATCACGGGTTAACTAATCCTTAACCCCGAGATTCTTCACTTCGTTCAGAATGACATCATAACGGTATGAACCTGTACAAAAATATATTATGGAAAAGAAATTCACCGTCAAAATTAAACGTCAGGCAGGGCCCGGATTAAAGCCCTACTGGGAGGAGTTCGAGCTGACCTTCCGGCCCGACATGAACGTCATAATAGCTCTGCAGGATATTCAAGGTGAGCCGGTTACAAAAGGCGGCGGCAGGACCACGCCCGTAGCATGGGAATGTTCCTGCCTCGAAGAGGTATGCGGCGCGTGCACGATGGTAATAAACGGCCGTGTCAGGCAGGCATGCACCGCGCTTATCGAGCGGCTCGGCACTCCTATAACCCTTGAGCCGATGAGCAAGTTCCCCGTAGTGCGCGACCTCGTGGTGGACCGCATGTCGCTTTTTGAGAACTTGAAAAAGGTCCTTGCATGGATACCGGTGTCCGGGACATTCGACCTTGGGCCGGGTCCGCGCATCAGCCAGGAGGAGCAGGAGCGCCTCTACCGTTTGTCCCGGTGCATCACCTGCGGCTGCTGCCTCGAGGCCTGCCCGCAGGTCGGCGCAAACTCCCCCTTCATGGGTGCGGCGGTGCTGAACCAGGTCACGCTCCTTACGTCCCACCCCACGGGCCGCATCAACCGCGCCGAAAGGCTCGCGGCGGTGCGCGGGCCGGGCGGCCTCGCCGACTGCGGCAACGCTCAGAACTGCGCGCGGGTCTGCCCCAAGGAGATACCGCTCGTTGACTCCATAGCGACGCTGAACCGAGATGCTATAATAGACGGCATGAAGCGCTGGCTTGGGAAATAGGCACACCATGAGGATCCACGAATACCAGGCGAAAGAGATGCTGTCAAGGACGGGTATACCCGTGCCGAGGGGCATGGTAGTGTCCACGCCCGAGGAGGCAAGGGATGCCTTCGAACAGCTGGGCGCATCCATGGCCGTGTTAAAGGCGCAGGTCCACACCGGCGGGCGCGGCAAGGCCGGCGGTATAAAGACAGCATACAGCGAAGAAGAGGCGTTCCAGGCCGCCTCAGAGATTTTAGGCAGGCGGCTCGTCACCCCCCAGACCGGGCCGGACGGCCTGACCGTAAGGAAGGTGCTGGTCGAGGAGGCGTTCGCGGTCGAGAAGGAATACTACCTCGGCATCACTATAGACCGCGGGAGCGGCATGCCGGTGTTCATCGCAAGCGCGTCCGGCGGGATGGACATAGAGGAGGTAGCGGCCGGTTCGCCTGAGAAGATCATAAGGGAGCCCATAGAGCCGGTATTCGGCCTCCAGCCCTACCAGGCGCGCAAGATGGCCTATGCCCTGGGCGTGGACAGGGGCAAGGTCAACGAGCTCGTGGACATCATGCTGAAGCTCCATGTCGCCTTCCTCGTGTCCGACCTGGACATGGTCGAGATTAACCCGCTCGTGCTCGTGGAGGCTGACGACTTCATTGCGCTCGATGCGAAGGTAGTAGTGGACGACAACGGGCTATTCAGGCACGACGACATAAGGAAGCTCGCAGACCCGGCGGAGATGGACCCTCTGGAGTACCGCGCGAAGAGGGAGGGCTTGAGCTACATAAAGATGAAGGGCACGATAGGCTGCATGGTCAACGGCGCGGGCCTCGCGATGGCGACCATGGACATGGTGAAGGGCATAGGCGCCGAGCCCGCCAACTTCCTCGACGTGGGAGGCGGGGCGGACGAGGGCAGGATAAAGTCCGCCGTGGAGATATTGCTGTCCGACCCGCAGGTGGAGGGCGTGCTGGTCAACATATTCGGCGGGATACTGCGCTGCGACGTGCTGGCGGAGGGGCTTGTGGCCGCCGCAAAGGAACTCGGGATGAAGACCCCGATGGTCGTGCGCCTCGAAGGCACCAACAAGGACGAGGGCACGCGCATTCTCACGGAGTCCGGCCTGAGCTTCGCCGTCGCGCACAGCATGAGGGAGGCCGGGGAGATGGCGGTGCACATGATAAGGAGCGACGCTTAGCTATGTCCATCCTTGTCAACAAAGAAACCCGCGTCATCGTCCAGGGCGTAACCGGCCACGAGGGCGGCTTCCACGCCAAACAGATGATGGAGTACGGCACGAAGGTAGTAGCGGGCGTGACCCCGGGCAAGGGCGGCAGGGACCACCTCGGGCTGCCGGTATTCGACACGGTGGAGCAGGCCGTGGCAGATTCCGGTGCGGACACATCGGTAATATTTGTGCCCGCGCCATACGCGGCGGACGCGATACTCGAAGCCGCCGACGCGGGGGTTAAGCTCGTCGTCTGCATTACAGAGGGCATACCAGTACACGACATGATAATAGTGAAACGTGCGCTCGAAGGCACGGGCTGCGCTCTCATAGGCCCGAACTGCCCCGGAGCAATAAGCCCCGGCGAGTGCAAGATTGGCATAATGCCGGGCTACATACACAAAAAAGGCGGCGTGGGCGTAATATCGCGAAGCGGGACGCTCACGTACGAGGCGGTCTTCCAGCTCACACAGGCGGGCCTGGGCCAGTCCACCTGCATCGGCATTGGCGGCGACCCGGTAACCGGTCTGTCCTTCGTGGACTGCCTGAAACTTTTCGCCGTGGACGGCGAGACTGAGGCCGTGCTCATTATCGGTGAAATTGGCGGGACTGCCGAGGAGCAGGCGGCGGAGTATGTCAAGGCCGGCTTCGGCAAGCCGGTGTTCGCGTACGTCGCGGGGCTGACCGCGCCGCCCGGCCGCAGGATGGGACACGCGGGCGCTATAATATCCGGGACATCCGGTACTGCAACGTCGAAAATAGAGGCCCTCGAATCCGCCGGGATAACCGTGATAAAGGACCCGTCGGGCATAGGCGCGGCCGTAGCAGAAAAACTTTAAAAAAGTTTTTCGCATTTCTCAGTGTCTCTGTAATGGTATAATTATATTGTGTTTAAAACCGGAGGTTAGTTTTATGAAGATGCTACTGCCTGTGATAGACCCCGACCTCTGTACCGCATGCGGGCTGTGCTGTGCCGCATGCCCGTACGAGGTGCTCGAGATGGTGGACGACCTGGCGACGGTAGTCAAGCCCAAGGCCTGCAAGGACCTCGAGGCCTGTGTAAAGGCATGCCCCACCGGCGCTATTACCATGGAAGAAATGGAAGTGGAAGATTGACAAGGAGGGCATATGCCTGATGAGTACTCAGACGCGCGCCGGAAGTTTCTGGGCTATGCCATAGGGGGCGTGGCCGGGGCCATAACCATAGGTTACGCCCTGCCGCTCGTCAACTACCTGGTAAGGCCGTCTCTTGCAAGTCCGCCCGTCGAGTGGTCGAAGGTGGGCTCGGTGAGTGAGATACCCGTGGACGAGCCCACGGCAATGAACTTCGATGAACGTGAAAGGACCGGCTGGCAGGAGAAGACCGTCCAGCAGGACGTATGGGTGGTCAAAGGGTCCGACGGCACCGTTACGGCCTTCTCGCCCGTCTGCCCGCACCTGGGCTGCGGTTATCGCTGGGACGAAAAGACCAGGCACTTCGTATGCCCGTGCCACCTTAGCGTTTACGACATGACCGGCAAGGTGCTCGGAGGGCCGGCCCCCAGGCCGCTCGATTCCCTCCCCGTGAAAGTAGAGGAAGGCGTGCTATACGTCAAGTTCGAGAAGTTCAGGCTTGGCATCCCACAGAAGGTAGTCGCATAGGCAACCGGAGACCACGATGATATTGTCCAGGATCGGCAGCTGGTTCGACGACAGGCTGCACATAGGCGGCACCGTGAAGGGCCTGATGCACAAGCCCATAAAGGGCGGGGCGAAATATATATTCAGCCTGGGGTTTCTCAACCTCTTCCTTTTCGTAAACCAGGCCGTAACAGGCCTTCTGCTGATGTTGTACTACGCGCCGACTCCCGACCACGCGTACGACGCCGTCAAGTATATACAGAACGAGGTATCGTTCGGGTATATGGTGCGCGGGCTGCACTACTGGGGCGCCACGTTCATGGTCGTCTCCGTGATGCTCCACGCAGTGCGCGTGTACGTCTTCGGCGCATACAAGAAGCCCAGGGAGATAATGTGGCTGTCCGGGGTGTTCCTGCTCCTCGTAGTGTTCGGGTTCGCGTTCACGGGCTATCTGCTGCCCTGGGACCAGAAGGCCTACTGGGCGACGGTAGTCGGCACGAACGTGGCCGGCACGGCACCGGTGGCCGGCAGCTACATGGTGCGCATACTTCGCGGCGGGGCCGACGTGTCCGCCCTCACGCTGACGAGGTTCTTCAGCGTGCACACGATGCTCCTCCCCTGGACGCTCGCGGCAATAGCCGGGTTGCACCTGACCGTGCTCCAGCTTGTTGACCACACCCCGCCCTGGGGCACCGCCAAGGCCCTGAAGGCCGACCCGTTCTACCCCAACCAGGTGTTCAGGGACGCGACCATCATGCTGTTCGCATTCGCGGCCATGGCATTTCTCGCCACCGCCGCCCCGCCCGCGCTGGAGGCTCTGGCGGACCCGACCGACCATACGTACAACCCGAGGCCGGAGTGGTATTTCTATTTCCTGTTCCAGATACTGCACTACACCGAGGGCCCGTTCGAGATCGTAGGGACGATGGTGTTCCCGACGGTCTTCGTGGCGGCGCTTCTCGCGCTGCCGTTCATAGACAGAAACCCGATACTCGCACCCGGCAAGAGGCCTGTGGCAATGGTTGGGCTCGGCGCGGTAGTCGCGGGCTTTATGCTTCTTACCATCATAGCGGCGGTAACTCCAGTAGGCGAGAAGCCGGCCGGGCCTGAGTCGCCGGGCGTAGTGCACGGCAGGCAGCTTTATGCGAAGCTCGGCTGCGCGACATGCCACTCCATAAAGGCTGTGGGCGGCAAGGTCGGCCCGCCGCTCGACCACGTGGGTAACAGGCGTGGACGCGACTGGCTTACAGGCCATTTCAAGGACCCGCAGAAGTACTCGCCGGGCTCGGTTATGCCAAAGTTCGACTACCTCCCGGCGGGCGATATGGATGCGCTTTCTGACTATATGCAGAGCCTCAAATAGTGAATGATGCCCAAAACCGATATAGTAGTCAGGATGGCTGGCACGGCAGGGGAGGGCGCCCTTCTGATGGGCGACATCCTCGGCCAGGCGTTGGCCAAGCTCGGCTGGGACCTGCTCCTCTACTTCAGCTTCGAGGCGGAGGTACGGGGCGAGAAGCCGTCCTTCTCGCAGATCCGTGTTTCCCAGTCGCCGCCACACTCACAGGGTGAGGCGGTTGACATACTCCTCGGGCTGAACAGAAACGCACTCGAACTCAATATCCCGTACCTTGCAACTGACGGTTTCGCCATATACGACGGGCGGCCGATGGATATATTCCGGGGCGAGGAGCTTTACGAGCCGCCGCTTCCGGAGGGCGTCAGACGCTCCTCCGTACCGCTCGAGGTAATATCCCAACGGGACCTCGGCTTTCCTGCCGCAAAAAATATTATAGCCCTTGGGGCACTCTGCAAGTTCCTCGGCGTCCCGCCGGACATCATGAAGTACCTGCTCGAGGGGCGTTTCAGCAAGAAGGGCGAGTCCGTAGTATCGACCAACCTCAAGGCCTTCGACATCGGCCATGACCATATATTCGGGTTTGCGCCGCCGTTTTCACTCGGAAAGAAGGGGGATCCCAAGCTGTTCGTATCGGGCAACCGCGCCTCGGCCATAGGCGCGATGGCAGGCGGATGCGGATTCTTTGCAGGGTATCCGATAACTCCTGCCACCGAGGTGATGGAGTACCTCGCAAAGGACCTGCCGGGCCTTGGCGGCACGGTGATACAGGCCGAAGACGAGATATCCGCGCTCGGGATGGTGCTGGGCGCCTCGTTTGCCGGGAAGCGTGCGATGACCGCCACCTCCGGGCCGGGGCTTTCGCTCATGTCCGAGATGCTCGGGCTTTCGTGGGTGGCGGAAGTGCCGGCGATAGTCCTGGACGTGCAGAGGGGCGGGCCGTCAACGGGCCTGCCGACCAGGCCGGAGCAGTCAGACCTCGACCTCGCGCTTCACGGCGGGCACGGGGACGTCGGCAGGATAGTGCTCGCTCCGACCAACGTGGAGGAGTGCTTCCACGCCGTGCGCAGCTCCTTCGGCCTGGCCGAAAAGTACCAGATGCCGGTGCTCGTGCTGACCGACCAGTACATCGGATACAGGCGCGAGTCGCTGGACTCCCTGAAGGCGGAAGAAGCAGTGCAGGACGGCAGGCTCAAGCCATCCGTGCAGGAGTTGATAAACTATAAACGTTACCAGGTTACGGAAAACGGCATCTCGCCTTTGAGCGTGCCGGGCGAGGAGGGCGGCTTCTTCGTGGCGACCGGGCTCGAGCACACGGAGGAGGGGCTCCCCAACTACGATGCGGAAATACACCGTGCCATGAGCGCCAAGCGTTTCCGCAAGCTCGACTCCGCGCGGGCCGAGAAATGGTTCTCGCGCTTCGGCGCGTCCGATGCTGAGGTCGGGGTGTTGGCATGGGGGAGCGTGGTGGGCGCGGCTATGGAGGCGGTAGAGATGGCCTGCACCGAAGGCATTAAGGTCGCGGGCTTCTATACGGTTTTTATGAGTCCCCTGCCGGATGAAGAGATGCGCGGGTTCATAGGCTCGGTCAGGCGCATCATCATACCGGAGCTCAACCACACCGGCCAGTTCGCCAGGCTGGTCAGGGAGCGTTTCCTCGTAGAGCCGGTATCGCTCGCGCTCACCCTCGGCGGGCCGATAACCGCGGGCAGGATACTGGAAGCGATAAGAGGCGGCTCCATATGACCAAAACTATTCTCGACTACCGCGCGGGCAAGCCCATATGGTGCAGCTATTGCGGCAACTACAGCCTGCTGACCGCTCTATATATGGCGCTTGCCTCCCTGGGCGTCGAGCCCAAAGACCTCGTAGTCGTATCGGGCATAGGATGCTCCAGCCGTATGCCGGGCTTCATAAAGAACTACGGCTTCCACTCGGTGCACGGCCGGGCACTGCCGATAGCTACAGGCGTCAAGGAGGCCAACCCCGCGCTCACGGTGCTGACCGTATCGGGCGATGGAGACGGGCTCGGCATTGGAGGCGGGCACCTGCTGCACGCCATCCGTCGTAACGCGGACATAACCTACGTGCTGGTGGACAACGGGCTGTACGGCATGACCAAGGGCCAGCCGTCCCCGACCACCCCGTTCGGGGTGTCCTCAGCAACGACCCCGTACGGCAACCCGGACATGCCGGTCAACCCTGTCGTTATGGCGCTCGCCCTCGGCGCGGGTTTTGTCGCAAGAGGCTACACCGGCAACATCGAGAAGCTACAGGGGATGCTGAAGGATGCGATAAGCCACAAGGGGTTCAGCCTGGTGCATGCCCTCGCGCCCTGTCCGACGTTCAACCTGCGCGAGACGTACAAGTACTATATGTCGAAGGTCGCCGAACTCCCGGAAGGCCACAACCCCGAGGACATGGCCGCCGCGATGACGCTCGCGATAGACTCAGGCAGCATGTATACCGGCGTGTTCTACACCGAGGAGCGCCGCACGTACGAGTCCCTGCTCGATGAGGCGAGGCGCAAGGCCGGGCACAAGGACATCCCGGCAATCATAGAGGGCTTGAGGTAATTTTTGCAACAATAAGGCAAATTTAGGGGTTGACTTCCACGGCATTTTGTAATATATTCATCCTTCCTGTTGCGGGGTGGAGCAGTCCGGTAGCTCGTCGGGCTCATAACCCGAAGGTCCCAGGTTCAAATCCTGGCCCCGCTACCAAATAAATCAAGGACTTG